>Ga0066798_10000294_pt1 | contig 28303 bp, 30 predicted proteins | sample PersoiDNA2013203_FD_70961 | JGI IMG/M metagenome (GOLD analysis project Ga0066798, IMG submission 70961) | Permafrost soil microbial communities from the Arctic, to analyse light accelerated degradation of dissolved organic matter (DOM) -... | ecosystem: Environmental > Terrestrial > Soil >... | reverse complement strand
GAGAATCAAGCCGGGTTCGGTGTGGAGGCTCGCCGGGAGTTCCCCGGAGAGGATAAACGTAAGTGGAGGGGACGTAAGACCGGCCGCATCAAGCCGGCAGACCCCCGGGAAACGTCAACCGGATTTGGCATAGGATGCCATATTTCGGGGAACGGTCTTTGCGAACACCGGATGCAAGCGCGTCGTCTATTACATGAAGGGACTCTTTATTGTAGAATCCGGGTTGATGTCTCGAAGGAAGAATTAACGGGGGTACATCGTATTATATAAGCAGTCTGAGTTCTGGAAGGATAGATGGGAAAGCATTCGGGTCAGGGAACCTCATACTGGGAGGCGCGGTCGCGGCGCAAGGACCTCAGGGCACGCACCAAGCCGCCCAAACGCCGGGGTCCTACAAAGAAGCGGTGGTTCGTCCTCTTTTTCCTGATAGGTCTTATCGTCGGCGGAGTTCTTGGTTTCTACGCGAAGCCGATCGCAAAGTTAGGCGCGAAGGTCTATCTTGCCATTAAGCAGGGGCAATGGCAGCCCAAGGGCAAGGAAAAGCAGAAGGTTGAAAAATCCCTTACACCCTTGGCCGAGGATCCAAGCAAGAGCGTGAACACGCTGATGATCGGAAGCGACCTCGGTAGCAACAAGGGCGAGAAGGGATGGGCCCGCAGCGACGTTATGATTCTTGTCTGCCTTCAGGAGAGGGACAAGAAGGCCGTGGTCGTGTCGATACCGCGTGACACGCGCGTCGAGATCCCCGGTCACGGCACAAACAAGATAAACGCGGCGAACTCCTTTGGAGGCCCCTCGGCAGCCATAGACATTGTGAAACAATTCCTGGGCATAGATGTCAACCACTACGTGAGCATGAACTTCGAGGGTTTCAAGAAGATCATCAACACGATTGGCGGGGTGCCCATACACCTGAACAAGCCGATAAACGACCCGCACGCGGGATATCTTCCGGCGGGAGACCTTCTCCTGGACGGCGAGCAGGCGCTTGTCGTAGTGAGGAGCAGGAGATCACCGGGCGGTGATCTCGACAGGATAAAGAGCCAGCACGCATTCCTCAAGGCGCTCATTGAGAAGGCCTATAAGATGCGCAACGTGTGGAAGGCCAAGCAGATGATAGATATAGTCACACAGGACTGCGAGATGGATTACTCGGGGAGCGAGCTTTTGACGCTCGCGGAGGAGGCGAGGGGTTTCAAGCTTGATGACGTACAGTTTGTCACCATCCCTGGAAACACGAAGACCATCGGCGGCGTCAGCTACTTCCTCGCGAACGAGCCCGCGGTGGCGCAGCTCATGAGCGAGGTCAAGAACAATACCCAGGTCTCGCCCGAAATGATGGCGAACCTTCAGAGATTTGAAGCGGGCAGCCAGAGCAGGGTGGAGGAGCTGTACGGCCCGAACGCGGACGTCATAACCGTACTGGGCGGCGCCAGAAAAAGCACGTGGGCCGTGCCCGTGGTTGCGGAAGAGCTCAGGCTGCTGGGGCACGAGAAGGTTTTCGAGGGCGGCCTTTCAAAACAGGTCCACGCGCGGACGACGTTGTACTACCGCGGAGAGGCGAAGAAAGCCAGTGAGAATCTCAAGAAGTCCGTGCCCGAGTTAGCGGACGCGGACGAGGTGCAGAACGACCAGGTTGCGATACAGTACAATTCCCCGGTCGTCGTCGTGCTGGGACCCAACTTCGCCACACCGAACATACTCTCCATATACGGCAGGACGATAAAGCCCGCGGTACAGCTTGAGAACCTGGGCAAGCCGGTGAAATCCTTTACTTAGGGCTCCGCCAGATCCTACTTGCCACCGCCGGGTGGAGGGGCCAGCGGGCAAAGCGAGATCGATATCTCCCCTTCGCACTCCGCCTGGGCGACCGTTTCCGCTTCAGCGGGTGAGACAAGAATCGTTAGGCGCTCGACGCCCTGTGTTTCTTCCACTTCATCTGACGTGCTGCGCCTTCCCGAGCTGAGGATTAGCTTATCGCGAAGGATCGTCCTTGTCCGGGGCGGGTCGCCGGACGTGGCAAGGACGTCGACCCGTTCTCCGGGGCGGAGTTCCTGGCCTGCAGCGGAGCGCCCCGGCTGCAGCGAATAGGCCCGCATGTTTTCGGGAATCCTGGAGGCAAGGGTCGAGCCCGCCTTACGCCCGTAGATAGAGGATTGGGTGAAAGGCTCGCCCTTCCCTATGAACCTGAGCGCTCTTCCGCCTTTGATGTCACCGGGGTTCTTTATGGTCCCGGGGACCGTGTATCCATCTGGTATCTGCTTGAGACCGACCATGTCATCGCGAATGAGTTCGCCGATCTCGATGTCGCGGCGCGCTGTCGGGACATCGAGAAGCGGTCCGCCTCCCTTCGCCTCGAGCATGCTTGCCAGGTACCCCAGCAGAAGAAGGCCGGCGATTGTCGCGAAGGCTATCCCCAGGGCGGTATTGAGCCCCGGGCGTGTTCTCAGCCAGTTGTTGAGCTTCATGATGATTGGATGGTCATGGAGAGGCCAGCAATACAAGCAGAATTATTATAACAGCTTTTCGTCGGGTGTCAAATGGCCGCTAAAGCCCGACGATTATGTCACCGGCGCTTGCTAACATCTTGACCATGAGGATGATCACAGGTGTCAGCGCATTAATCTTGTTCTTCGCCGTGGGCGCGTTGGATTCCCCAGGGGCCTGGTGGGTTGTCGTCCTTGCTGCGTCTGTTTCGCTCGCGGCGCTCTTCGTTTGTACTTCAGCCCGGCCTCTCAGGCCGGGAAAAGGGGTCCGGGCTGAGAGCCCGGACTGAAAAAGCCCGGACTAAAAGGGCGGGTTCAGAGTTCTATGAACTCTAATGTCCAGTCGTCGAGGTCGAGGTAGAGCATCCGCCTTCGAAGGGTCGTGCCGCGTCCCGTTATGACCTTGATCGCCTCCTGGACCTGTATGGCGGCGGCGAGCGCGGGAGAGGTTGCCGGGTTACCGGTCTCGGTCTCGATCCCGCGGGTCTTCTCTCCTTCTCCCCTCGGGGTTGACAGGCTCTCGAGGCCCGGGTCACCGGGGAAGATCGTCATCGCCTGGAGGAAGCTCCCGGCGATAGCGCCGTGTATCATCACGACGTTGCCCTTTCTGCATGCCTCTTGGAGGAGGAGGCGGTCGTCGATGTTGTCGAGGGCGTCGATCACGGCGTCGGCGCCTTCGATAAGACCTGCCAGGTTGCTGCTGTCCGCTGCGAGCCTGTGCGCCTCAACCGCCACGTCGCAGTTTATCGCCTCCAGGCTTTCTGAAACGACATCGACCTTGGAAAGGCCCAGGGATGACTCGGTGGCGAAGTCCTGGCGATTGAGGTTCGACTCCTCGAAGACATCCGGGTCAACCAGGACTATCGTGCCGACCCCCATGCGGGCGAGCAGCTCCGCGGCATGCCCCCCGATACCTCCCGCGCCCACGACCGGCACCTTTGACTCAAGGAGCGACGCCTGCCCATCTGTTCCGATGGTGCCGATGTTCTTGAGGTACTTAAGGGGAATGATGCCGTTCTCCAGCGCAAGAATCGATAACTCTCTTGGTGTCAGGCCCGAGCGGCTCACCAGCTCCTTCTGGGTTTCTAGCGACAGGCAGCGGAAAACGCGGCCTCCCTCGGATACCTCGTGCGAGGATTCGCCCATCGCGTCTATGATGTCTTCTCTCATCTCATCCTCCCGAGACCGCCGGTATGATCGCTACCCTGTCGCCGTCTTCGAGCACGCGGTCCCTGCCGCTTCTCCGTTTATTGACGGTCACCGAGCCGACGAGAGCGTGGGGCAGGCCGAGCTTTGCCATGAGGGCCTCCACATCAATGCCGTCGTCGACGGTGAGGTTGAACTCGGTCGATGCGAGCGGGGGCGCCGCCTTGCCTGCCAGTAAAGTCGCGACTTTCACCTTGATTTCCATGGAAGACACCCGGGCTTCTATCCTTTCTGAAGGAGTTTCATTTTCGTCTCGACGTACCGCATCAGTTCCTCCCGGGTCAGGATACCAAGGATATTCTGCCCCTCGACCACCAGCATGAACTCGTCACCCCGGAGAACCGTCCTCAGCACTTTGTCCAGAGTCGTATCGGGATCCACAGTTTGTGATTCCGAAAGCGGCCTCGAAATGCGGCCGGCGTTCAGGACGTCCCACTCCGGGGGAGAGACCTGGTAAAGGTCTTCGCGGCTGACTATCCCGATAACCTGCCCCCTGTCGACCACCGGGAAAGCGGGCAGGCTGTACGCTGCGAAATAGTTTTGGCGCAACATCGTCAGCGGGGTGTTGGCGTCGATGAGTGGTACGTTCGTGTACATTATGTCGCGGACCCTGGTGTCGGACGCCGCGAGACGAAGAAGGGTCTGCCGGTAGCCTGACCGTGCCAGCTGGTAAAGGAAAAAGGCGATGAGGATGAACCAGATGCCGCTCACAAATGCTCCGATGACAAGAAAGTAAAGACCTGCTCCTGCAACGAGCACGGCGATCACCTGACCCGAGACGCTGGCTGCCCTCGTTGCCTTGCGCAGGTCACCCGTCTTCTGCCAGACAAGGGAACGGAACACCCGCCCGCCGTCCAGGGGGAAACCCGGAAGAAGATTGAAGCCGCCTATTGCCAGGTTTGTAGTAGCCAGGTAGCCAAGCGGGGCGACAATCACAGGGCTGATGTTCTTGGAGCGCAGAAGAAGGTAGAGAAATCCAAAGATGCCGCCGAGGATGAAGGTGACAAGCGGACCGGCGATCGCCATGCGGAACTCATCCATGGGTCTCTGTACGTCCTCACTCATCTCGGCAACGCCGCCAAAGATAAAAAGGGTTATCCGGTTAATGGATATCCCGCTCCGCTTCGCAATGTAGCTGTGTGATAGTTCATGGAGCAGCAGGCAGGCGAAGAAGACCGCCCCGGTTATCACGCCCGTCACCCAGGGCCAGGCGCCGTCCGGGAACCCCCCGGTCTCGTATAGGAGCGCCCCGAAGGAGTAGCTGACGAGCACGAAGATCAACAGCCAGGATATGTTTATCGTGATGTCTATGCCGAAGATGCGGCCGATTTTTAATCCGGAGGAGGGCAACAAGCGCTCTCGCCTCTATTCTATGTCTCGAAGTGGGAGACTTCCTTGAGCTGCCGGAACCTCGTCTCGATGTCGTCGCCCGTAAGGGACGCCATCCCGTTGACGCTGAACTGCTCGACGCAGAAGGAAGCCATTACCGTCCCGTAGATCACGGCGCGGCGGATGTTGGCGTTGGAAGTATCGCCCGTTTTTGCGAGATGGCCCATGAAGCCGCCGGCGAACGCGTCGCCGGCGCCCGTCGGGTCGAACACCGACTCGCAGGGGAACGCTGGAGCGCTGAAGAACGAGTCTCCCTTGAACATGAGCGCGCCGTGCTCCCCCTTCTTCACGATGACAGTGCTCGGGCCCATCTGGAGGACCCGCCGGGCCGCATTTATGAGGTTCGGTTCGCCCGCGAGCTCGCGGCACTCCGCGTCGTTCATCATCATGATGTGCACTTTAGAGATCGTGTCCAGCAGCTCTTTTCTCTTGCGCTCTATCCAGAAATTCATGGTATCACAGGCAACCAGCTCGGGACTTTGGACCTGGTCCAGGACGAGACGCTGGAGCTCGGGATCGATGTTGGCAAGGAAAACGTATTCAACCCTGGCGAGGTTCTCTGGTATCCGGGGGCGGAACTTCTCGAAGACGTTCAGCTGGGTCTCGATGGTGTCGCGGTCGTTGAGGTCGAAGCCGTACGCGCCGGCCCAGCGGAACGTCTTGCCGGCCTCCGTGTAGAGTCCCGATGTGTCGACGCCCATGCCGCGCAGGAGATCCACGTGTTCGCCCGGGAAGTCGTCCCCCACAACCGCTACGATTGCTACGTCGGTGAAATAAGAGGCGGCCACGGAGAAAAAGGTGGCCGATCCGCCAAGCGCATCGGTGACCTCGCCGAACGGGGTCTTGACGCTGTCCAGCGCGACTGAGCCGACCACGATAACGCCCACGACACGCCTATTTCTCCGGGGGGATGTACTTCCCCAGGATGGGCTCGAGCGTCGTGCGCGCCTCGTCGGAGATGATGTCGGGGTCGGTGGCGATGGCGTACATCAACATGTTACGGCAGGCGCAGTCCCGGTCGTCTTTTACGCGCGGCACGGCCTCCTTGATGATCTCTTTCGCGGTCTCGGCCACGGTTCTCATGTTGGCGAGTATCAATCCTGCGGTGACGTCCGCGGTCTTCTCTTTCCACACGTCGTAGTCGGTGACGAGCGAGAGGCTCGCGTAGCAGATCTCAGCCTCGCGAGCGAGCTTGGCCTCTGGGGCAGCGGTCATGCCGATGACGTCGACGCCCCAGCTCCTGTAGATGTTCGACTCGGCCCGCGTGGAGAATGCGGGACCCTCTATACAGATGTAGGTGCCCCCCGTGTGGACCTTCGCGCCGACGGCCTTTCCGCTCTCGAAAAGCACCCCCGAGATGACGGGGCAGACCGGGTCGGCGAAATCTACGTGCACAGCCGGTGAGCTTTCGAAAAAGCTGCATTCCCTGCTCTTGGTGTGGTCGTAGAACTGGTCGGGGATGACTATGTCGGTCGGGTGATACTTCTCCTTCATGCTTCCGACCGCCGCCACGGAGATGAGAGTGTCCACCCCCAACACCTTGAAGCCGTAGATGTTCCCCCGGTAGTTGACACCGGGGGAGGTGATGCGGTGTCCCCGGCCGTGCCTGGCCTGGAATATCACGGGAACACCCTTGAGCTTTCCGCGTATGTAGACGTCTGAAGGGTCACCGAACGGGGTATCGAGTTTTACCTCTTCCTCGATCTCCATCTCCGGGATCTCGTACAGGCCCGTACCTCCTGTGATCCCGATGGGGGGAGCGTCAGCCATGTCAGCCATGTCAACCTCCAGTAAAGCCCTGTGCGGACAGTCTTGACAGGGAATTTATATCACAACGGGTGTGCCCCGGGCATGATTCCCGCGCGAGGGGGCGGGAATGGGGTTTCAGGAGGCGGCCTTCGTAGATTCGGGGGATTTCTTTTCCTTTTCTTTTCCCTCGTCCTTCTTGCCGCCGTTGTCGCTCGAGGCTGTTTTTGCGGCCGGGGCCTCTTCTTCTGCGGGCTTGAATTTCTTGACGTCGGCGCTACGCGAATCCGTCGCGTAGAAGCCGGAACCTTTAAACACTATGCCCACAGGGTGAAAGACCCTGCGGACCGGTCCCCCACAGCATTCGCAGGACGAGACCTTCTCGTCAAAGCCGTGCACGGCCTCGAAGTTCCTTTTGCAGCTTTTGCACTTGTACTCGTACCTCGGCACTCCGGTTACCTTTCTGTGGTAAGGCTTTTTATCGCGAAAACGGACCGGCCCAACCAAACAGGCCGAGTCGGTCTGATAAGATGATACAACTTTCTCTATGAGCGTTCAATCCGCGCAAAGTCGCTTGATGATGCGCTGCTTCGTATTGTCCGGTATCATTATTAGGTAGGCGGACCGTTAGAATAACTCTAGGAGCGGATTGGGTCTGGAGAACAGGATGTCTCAGGGCAACATCTTACTTGCGGATGATAACAAGCTGGTAGTCAAGGTCACGTCGGCTATCCTCGAGGGGGCCGACTACGCGGTGAGCGTGGCCTGGGACGGCCTTGAGGCCATCAACAAGGCCTATGCGGAAGAGCCGGACCTCGTCATCCTGGACATCGAGATGCCCAAGATAAACGGCTACCAGGTCTGCAGGCTGCTGAAGGACGACGAGGTCACCAGGTCTATCCCCGTCGTGATGTTGACCGGGCGGGATCAGCAGAGCGACATGTTCTGGGGGATGAAGACGGGTGCCGACGCGTACGTCACGAAGGGCTTCAAGCCGGAGCAGCTTCTTACGGTCATCGAGGACCAGATAGAGCAGAGCCGCAGGACGCGGGGCAACCAGAAGCAGCGGGGAGTGCCCGTGAAGCTGCTCGACGAATCCGCTGTCATAGGCCGTGTCATAGACCTCCTGGACTCCAAGCTCTTCGAATCGACGATACTCAACGAGCTGGGGGCGCTCGCCAGCGTGAGCCAGGATTACCGCGAGACGGTGAAGAGCGTCCTCGAGATACTAGCGCGCGTGGTAGGCAACTCCGTCGGCGTCGTCCTCATGTTCGAGGAGGAAGCGATGATCGTCCAGCTCAACAGGCCGACCAAGATGGAGGGCCTGGTGCGCATAAAGGACGACGTCCTGGAGCTCGCGAGGGGCCAGGGTTGGGAACTTGCCAACCCCGACCGTATCAAAGTCTCGGTGTACGGTGAGGAGCACCTCCGCGAGAGCAAGGAGCAGGCGCCCGAGCGCGAATACGCCCATATCCGCATACCGCTCAAGGCACATGACAGGATCGTTGGCCTTCTCGTTCTCAGTAATTACGCGAGCCATCCCCTGGGAAGGACGGCGCAGGGCATACTCAACGTGATCCAGAACCAGGTCACCATAGTCATAGAAAACGCGGGGCTTTACGAAGGGGCGAGACAGCTCGCGATCACCGACGGGCTGACCAAGATCTACAACCACCGTTTCTTCCAGGAGCTGTTCGGGAAGGAGTACAACCGCGCCGATCGGTACAACACCATGTTCAGCATGATCATGCTCGATATAGACTTGTTCAAGAATGTAAACGACACTTACGGGCACCTCTGTGGGGACGAGATACTGGTCGGGCTGGCGAACCTCATAAAGAGCTGCCTGAGGTCGATGGATACCGTGGCCCGCTACGGCGGGGAGGAGTTCGCGGTGCTTCTGCCCGAGACGGACGGGTCGGAGGCTATCTACACCGCCGAGAGGATACGCCGGGCCGTGGAGGATTACGTCTTTAATGTGTCGGATCGGGAGCTACGCATCACCGTGAGCCAGGGTGTCGCCACGTTCCCGGGTCAGGGTATCAAGGGGCGCTTTGATATAATCGCGAAGGCGGACGAGGCCCTTTACGAGGCCAAGGAGGCGGGCCGCAACCGCGTCGTCTTCAAGGAATAATGGTGCAAAAAAAGTGGTCTGACCCCATCTTTTGCATGAAGCTCCTGGTCGTTTACCACGATCTGTTCTCCGAGCGAGGGTATCCGCCGCTTGCCGACCGGGTCGAGCCTGCTTTCCGGCATCTGAAGGAGGCAGGGTACCTTGACCGGCCGGGCGTCGAGGTGTTGACCCCGGGGCCGGCTCCGCTCGAGCTTCTGGGGCGCGTGCATACTCCGTCTCATCTGGCCGACGTCGAGTCATCCGGCTTCTGGGAGACCGCCGTCCTTTCGGCCGGTGGGGTAGTGGAAGCCTCTGTCAAGCTCGTCCGCGGGGAGGCCGACAACGCTTTCTGCTTCGTGGGAGCGGCGGGTCATCACGCGAGCAGGGAGGGGTACTGGGGTTTCTGCTTCATCAACGATGTGGGCGTGGCGGCGACTCATCTTCTCGACGAGGGTCTTGCCGGGCGGCTCGCCATCATAGACATAGACCCGCATTTCGGCGACGGGACCAGGGACATCCTCGGGCCTGAGAAAAGGGTGCTCCATATCAACCTCCATTCGAGCTACGGCTCCCGCGGGGTCGGGGCGGGAGCGACCAACATCGACGTTCCGCTTGAGTTCGACACCGGGGACGACGTCTTCATGACGCACGTGGAGGCGGGCCTCGACAGGGCCCTTGAGTTCGAGCCGGACCTTCTTTACGTGATATTCGGCTATGACTCGCACCGCGAAGACTACGGCGCATTCCGTCTCTCCGTCGACGCCTACCGCAGGTTCGCGCTTGCGGTCAGGGAGCGATTCCCGGGGGGCGCCTGCTACGTGCTGAGCGGCGGCTCGGGCGTCGAGGTCGGCGGTGAGGCTATCGGCCGGGTGGTCGATGTTCTCTCGGGATGAGGGCGGCACTTCTGTTCGGGTGAAAAGGCCACCTCCCTATTGTATAATCGGACAAACCCGTGGGTTGAACAGGGTGCCCGAAAAGCCAATAACACCTGATAAAAGAGCCGAAACCGGATAGGCGAGAATCCATGATCCAGAACAACATAACCGCGATTGTCATAGCCCTTGCCTCGGTCTGTGTCCTGTCCATCGTTTTCATGATCTACCTTTTCTGGCGGATGAGGAGGCAGGAGAGCGACTACGACCTTTTAACCCGCGGCGCCGAGGGCCAGAACTTCGTGGAGATAGTGAACGAGAACATCGTCCAGACCCTGAAGCTGAGGGGCGAGGTGGAAAGCCTGTCCGAGCGGTACGCTTTTGTGCTTCGGCGCATGGCGGGCGCGGTCCAGCATGTCGGTGTCGTCAGGTACGACGCGTTCCGAGACCTGGGCGGCCTGCTCAGCTTCTCTATCGCGATGCTCGATGACAGGGGCAACGGCCTTGTCATGAGCTCGATATACGGGCGCTCTGAATCCAGGACGTACGCGAAGCCGATTGTGGAGCGGGACTCTTCCTACCTGCTTTCGCCCGAAGAGAAAGAGGCGATCAGGCTGGCGATGCAGAGCAGGGAGATGGGCGCCCTACCCATGGAGGCGACGGACCCCGAGCACGAGGAAAAGATCGCGAACCTGAAACTTTTCCATGACCGAGAGTATATGGAGACTTCCCGCGAGGAGGAGAGGCGCGCCGAGCTGGTGGACCTTGCTTCCGAGATGGAGGGGCGACCCAGGCGGCGCCCGACCGGGCGCACCGCCGCGCGCGACGTGCCGCGCCAGAGGGCGGCGAGGGCGAACATCCGCACTTCCGGGGATGACCGGCGGCCGGAGGTCGAGGACAGGCCTCCCGACGCCAGGGAGCACCCGACGCGCCCCCGGCCGAGAAGAACCGCGGCCGCGGAACCCGGTGAAACTCCGGAGAAGACGCGCACGGGGCGCCCCGCCGACCTTCCGGAGGAGCCGCCTGCCGCTCCTACCGCCGAGGGCATCTTTGACGTGGAGAAGGAGACAGCCCGGCAGCAAGCTCCACAGCGAAAGCCCGCGGCTAGGCCGCGGTCACTCAATACCCCGGTAGAAAGACTCCGACGCAACGAGCCGGATGGAGACTGAGCATGCCGAGCATAGGCTACCTTGGCCCCCCGGGGACGTTCACCCAGGAAGCCCTTGAGGCGAGTTTGTCCAATGAGTTCGACAGCCACGTCCCTTACGGGACCGTCCCGGAGGTGCTGCTCGCCGTGGAAGCCGGCGAGGTCACCAGCGGGATCGTGCCGATAGAGAACTCCATCGAAGGCTCGGTCAATGTGACCCTCGATACGCTTGCGTTCGACACACAACTTTACATCGAGCGGGAGATCGTCCACCCGGTAAAGCACCGTCTCGTCGCCAGACCGGGTGTGGCCAGGGAGGAGATCAAGGAGATCGTTTCCCACCCGCACGCGACCGCCCAGTGCAGGCGCTTTCTTGCGAGGGACTTCCCGGGAGTGCCGCTTGTGGCGGCGAACAGCACTGCCGAGGCGGCGATGACCGTTTCGGGCATGGACGGGCCCGTGGCGGCGGTTACAACTGAGATCGCCGCGTCCCTCTACGACCTTGTCGTGCTCGAGCGCGACATAGAGGACTACCCGTCAAACCGCACGCGCTTCATAGTCGCGGGGAAAGACAGGCGGCCCCCCACCGGCGCCGACAAGACGTCGATGGCGTGCTTCATCAGGGAGAACCGGCCGGGCAGCCTTCTCGAGATCCTCACCGAGTTCGCGTCCCGCGACGTCAACCTCACGAAGATCGAGTCACGCCCCACAAAGAAGGTGCTCGGGGAGTATTATTTCTTTATCGACATCGATGGACACGTGGAGGACGGCGCGGTCAAGGACGCCCTGGGGTCGCTCATGGGGAAATTAAGGGAGATTAAGCTGCTCGGGTCCTACCCCGCCGCGCCGCCTCTGGAGTAGGTGAAGGATATAGTGATTGACATCAAGCTCATAAGAGATAACCCCGAGATCGTGAGGCAGGCTATCCAGAACCGCGGCATGGAGGCGGACGTTGACGGCATACTCGCGCTTGACGAGCGCCGCCGCGGGCTCCTGGTCGAGGTCGAGGAGCTCAAGCATCAGCGAAACAAGGCAAGCGAGGAGATCGTTTCCCTGAAGAAATCCGGGGGAGACTCGGCGCCTATAGTTGAGCGCATGAAGGAGATATCCGAGCGTATCAAGGAGATGGACTTGAATGTCCGCGATGTCGAGGAGCAGTTGAGGACCTTGATGCTCGAGATCCCGAACATCCCGCACGAGTCGGTGCCGGTCGGGGCTGATCCGGAGGCGAACGTCGAAGTGAGGCGCTGGGGCGAGCCGCCTAAGTTCACCTTCAAGCCGCGCCCGCACTGGGAGATCGGGGAAGCGCTGGATATCCTGGACTTCAAGAGGGGCGCGAAGATAGCGAGCGCGCGTTTTACGCTGCTGAAGGGCGCTGGCGCTCTGCTGGAGCGGGCGCTCATCAACTTCATGCTGGACCTGCACACGAGGGAGCACGGCTACACCGAGGTATTCCCGCCGATACTGAATAACCCGGAAGCGTTCGTGGGGGTCGGGCAACTGCCGAAGTTTGCGAAGGACATGTTCTGGTGCCGCGACGACGACCTCCTGCTGATCCCCACGGCCGAGGTGCCCGTCACCAACATTCACCGGGACGAGATGCTCCGCGAGGAGGACCTGCCGCTGAAGTACGTCGCGTACACTCCCTGCTTCCGCCGGGAGGCCGGCTCCTACGGAAAGGACGTGCGGGGCATCATCCGCCAGCACCAGTTCAACAAGGTGGAGCTCGTCAAGTACGCGCGTGCGGACAACTCCTTCGAGGAACTGGAGGGACTCACCTCCGACGCCGAGGACGTGCTAAAGAAACTAGGGATACACTACCGGGTCGTGGTCCTTTGCGCAGGCGATATCGGTTTCTCGGCCGCGAAGTGCTACGACCTCGAAGTCTGGCTTCCCGGCGCGGCAGAGTTCAAGGAGATATCGTCCTGCTCATGCTGTACGGACTTCCAGGCGCGCAGGGCGAACATCAGGTTCAAGCCGGCGGACGGGGGGAAGCCCAGGTTCGCGCACACGCTGAACGGCTCGGGCATCGCGATCGGGCGAACGATGGCGGCGATACTTGAGAACTTCCAGCTCGACGACGGGCGCGTGGTGGTCCCTCCGGCGCTGCAACCTTACATGAACGGGATGACCCTCATCGAATAGCCCGGCCTCTCAGGCCGGGATTTCGCGTCACTTGTTGACCTCGATGAACTCCTTGAGCTTGCCCTTGGACTCGAGGATCTTTGCGCCCATCTCGCGCATCGTCGCAGGAGTCTGAGGTATATCCTCGCGCCGCTCGAGCTCCATCGCTTCGACGTCGCACCCCGTCACGCAGAGGGCACAACCGATGCACCTGTCGGTGTTTACCACCGCCACCTCGTCCACGACCTCGATCGCGCCCATGGGACAGCGGTCCTCGCATACCGCGCACCCGTTGCAGAGCTCCCCGTCGACGCTCGCGAAAAAGCCGGAGGTGGCCAACCAGCCGGGCAGCTTCAGTTCGATGACGGCGCGCAGGAAGCCACAGCAGCACGGGCAGCAGTTGCAGATGAACTGGAGTTTGTCCTGGGAGTTGTTCACGTTGTGCACGAGCCCGAGCTCGTCGAACTCGCGCAACAGCCGCTTCATCTCGTCTTTCTCGATGTAGCGTGCGAACCCGCGCTCCACGAGGTACTTGCAGGTATCATCGAAGAGCATGCACGCCTCGAGCGGTGCGTCGCAGTTTGCGAACGCCGTCCTGCAGGCGCAGTGTGCGAGCCCGACGACCTTGGCCTCATCAATGAGCTGGTAGACCTTCTCGTGGGTCAGTACGCGCGGCTCGTTCTCGACTTCCTCCTGAATCGGGACCACGCGCGCAAGCGGTATCTCCGCCTCGCCACTTCTCGCGAGTCTCTGGAGGTAACTCTCCCAGAGACCTGCCAGCCGCTCCAGGGTCTCGTCCTTCTTACCCTTCATGTAAGGGAACTCGAAGATGCCGGGCATCACGGGAAGAAGTGCGTATCCCCATTCACCGTCCTTCTCGCGCGCGTATGCGAGCCCCTTGTCGGCGAGACTCTCGAGTCGCTCCCTCGCCTCTTCGGGTGAGACACCGGCCCGCTCAGCTATTTCTTCGGCGCTCTTTGGGCGAAACGGCATCGCCGCCGCGACCTTAGCTTCTTCAACAGTAAACAGAATTGAAAGGATCTCCAGTATCTCCGGCGCCTCCGGCGCCCCGGTGGGGTGTTTATCCAGGTGCTCTCTCAGTTCCTCGTAGATGTCCAAAAGCTCCTCCTTCTAGCTCGGTCAAGGCTTCAAGCCCGCGCGCCGACGCGCCGACCCTCTTGTTATAGGATAACAGATGGAGGGATGGCAGAGTGGACGATTGCGGCGGTCTTGAAAACCGTTGAGCCGCAAGGCTCCGGGGGTTCGAATCCCTCTCCCTCCGCCATTGACCGGCGCATTCACCATTTCTTTGGCACGAAAGCCAGACCCCGTGGGAGCTCGGATCCCCCCTCCGACACCAGGTGTTAAAGCCGCTACGCAAAGTCAAAGTCGCCTGCTTCATTGATCATTGGAAGCACGGGTGGGGTATAATCTGGTACGATGCCGGATGTCATGACAACTAGTATTCAGGGCGGCCGAAAAGACTTATGTATGTTATGTACGAGGTTGAGAAGAAATGAAAGAGGATGATATCCGCGAGCAGGCAATAAAGTATCTAACCGGCAAGGGTGCCAGGCGCATCTCGCTGTTCGGCTCCTTCGTCCGCGGGGATGACAGTGCGGGCAGCGACCTTGATATTATCGTCGAGTTCTCGGAGAGGAAAAGCCTTCTTGAGCTGGTGAGGTTGGAGAGGGAGCTCTCGGAGCTTCTTGATAGAAAGGTCGATTTGCTGACCGAGAAATCCATCAGCCCATATCTTATTGATCGGATTAAGGGTGAAATGGAGGTTATCTTCGGTTGAAGAAGGATGATACCGCTTATCTCCGTCATATCCTGGATGCCATTATGAGGATTGAGAAGTATACCTCCGCAGTTGACGAGAATCGGTTCATGGCTGATGAGGTGGTTCAGGATGCGACCATCAGACAGCTGGAAATCATTGGTGAAGCGGCGAAGAAGATATCCACTGAGACTAAGGGCAGATACCCTGACATCGAGTGGAAGGACATCACTGGCATGCGCGATAAGCTCATCCATGATTACTTCGGAGTCGATCTCGATGCCGTGTGGGACACAGTCGTCAATGACCTACCAAAGCTTAAAGACGCTTTAACTTAACCCCGTTGGGCGAATCTCTAGAAATGCAGACCTGTCCTTGAATCCTGTGGGGGGTTCGTTGTGTGGGTCTCCGACACCAGCACACAACTACTCGATAATCTGGCTTGCTGGCAAACTAACGGGTATGTGAAATGCTGACATTTTGCTAACATGCCGATTGGGATTACTTGGTACGATTTGGTATGTAAATCAGCGGTCTTGAAAACCGTTGAGCCGCAAGGCTCCGGGGGTTCGAATCCCTCTCCCTCCGCCAGCGACGCTATAGGTCTCGACCCATATTCCCGTGGAACTCTTATGTATGTCGGGCGCTACTAAGCATCCGCGGCGTCCCCGGTCTTTCTCGTAAGCGCCGCTTTGACGGCAAAGGCCACGAACGGGATTGAATGATAAGCAAGCTCCAGCACTACAGCGCTCACCGCGGCTGACCTTTATAACCGGAAGACCTCGCGTACGAAACGAAAGCGTATGTCGAGAGCGGGACGTAAAGGAAAATCCCGGTAACCAGCCCGGCACGGACTTCTTCATCCTGATCGACGATGCGGCATGAAGTATGGAATTAACAAACAGCAGATTCGCCATCGAGAGACCGTTAAGCGGGTTCCTCCTGCGCAGACTCGAGGAACCCACCGGGCAAGTAACATTTCTCCACCACGTGGGCACTCGATGCCGTTAACAGGCCCCAGAAGACCTTGCTTCCCTTGTCGTCGAGGTTCACTGCCTCGGAGATCAGGTGTAGGGGTCGAGGTCTATTCCTGTAAGGCGAGCAGGTGCCACACCAGGGGTGTGTATTGTTCCGCCTCTATCGAGACGCTAACATTCAGACCGGTCTGCGTGGTGGACCGGCCCTCGCTGCCCTTGTAGAAGTCCAGTGTGAGCGAATTCGCGTTCGCGCCGGTGGACTGGATCTTCGAGAAGTAGTACGTTGCGTTGGCGACACGTGAAAACTCCATTCCCGACACCTCGCCCTGCCGCGTATCCGAGGGCACGTAAGTCGCGACTACCGTCTCGTCACCGGAGGCCGCGCGCTTGAAGCAGGCGTCCACCTCCTGTTGAGGATCGCTTTGCTGGCTCTGCTCGACCAGCAGCGCGGTCTTGAAGTAAGAGACGTACGTGCCGTCCCTCGAGAAGCCGGTCAACTGGAAGGCCACGGCTGTGTATTTGCCGGTGTCTGTCTGCATCGGCATGTGGACCGACACGGACGCGGGCGGCCTCAGTGAGAGCTTGTAAGGGACCGAGGATGGCCAGTCCGACCCGAAACGATTGAAGTAGAGGGCGCCGCCGACCGGGTCCGCGTAAAGCCCCTCGATGGACTCCTCCTGCATGCCGCCGTTCGTGTACAGGTGGTCCACCTTGTTCGCGGCTATGTCGTATCTCTCGAAGCCGATTCCGAACGGCCTGGCCGCTTGGATGTTGGCCTGGTCCTCCGGGGTTAACCTGGTGAAGTAGATGTACTTGCCGGTCGGGTCGAAGGCCGGGTTCTCGGCGAGCCCCTTCTCAGGCAGGGTTACCTGGGAGAGGCCGCTCCCGTCGGGCCTCATCATGAAGATGACCCGCTGGTCGCCGGTCGCCGCGACGAAGGCGATCCTCGAGCCGTCCGGCGCCACGGCGAAGTCTACTATGTCGCCCCTGCTCGTGACCTTCTTCTCGCCGGCGCCGTTAAGGCCGATAGTGTAGATGTCCTTGCCGTTGATGTAGGCGAGCTTCTCGCTTCTCAACTCCGGGATTACGATCTTGTGACCCGTGGTGGAGGACTCGGTCGATGAAGTTTTGTTGGACGAGGTGTTCCTCACGCCGAAGTAAATCCCGACGCCCGCCCCTGCGAGCAGGAGCGCCACGACCACCCCGATGATGACCTTTGTCGTCGTTCTCATGCCGGCAGTCTTTCCGGGCACCGATTCCGGTCTTCCAGCTCCTTACCGCACTGCCTGCAGAACATGTCCTCCTCGTTACCCCAAAGGCTTCCTGGCGGGTCAATTATATTGCCAATCTGTACTCAGGGTATAGCGATGGGCTTATACCCAAGCCCAACCACCTGAACAACTGTTCGCACCACGACAGCGATAGTATATTATTAACCGATTTCTCGAAAACGAGCAGGAAGGGTCTGAAAATGACCAGACAGGCGACGAAGAAGAAGAGGGATAAGAAGAGGGCGGAGAATGACTCATTGGGACTCATTGGTGCCTGGCACCGATGTAGCATTTTGGATTCGAACCTCTTTCCGTCAGCCAGCGGTTACGTCACCCGCGGTAGGTCGTGCGGAGGAAGGCGCATATGATTCCAGGTACCCGCATTTCTCACAGCGATACATCAAGATGTCGTGCCGGTTGCTCGCAGCGCCCTTCAAGGGGAATGGGGCGTTATCAGTGGTGTCATCGCACGCGTGCCTACAGAGTTGACCGGTATGAGAATCGGATGGAGTGATCTTTATTACAGGTGTCGTTGTGGTTTCCTGAAGTGACCCCAGATTGACTTTAACTTTGCCCAGGTTCAGATACATAGCGGACACCCCCTATACTTGTTTTTGACAAGAAAGCGAGTGAAAGGAGGTGTCCAATGTCAGGCAAAGTTGGTACTGCAAGTATCTATCACACCAGGCTGCCCAATCAATGGAAACTGGAGAGAATGTTTTCATCCGAGCTCTCCGAGGAGGCGAAGCTCAGGCTCAGGTGGATCGACTTCTACCACAGACACGCCGATGCCAGGCTGACCTGCAGACACTTCGGCATATCACCTACCACTTTCTACAAGTGGCTCTCCCGCTTCCTCGATAGTGGCTTGAGAGGCCTCGAAAGCCTCTCTCGAGCGCCTCGCGGGAAACGAGTCCCGACGGTTCCCTGGCAGACCGTAGAAGTAATCGTCTCTATCCGCAAGGAGCATCCGGCCTGGAGCAAGCACAAGATAGGTGTGATCCTGGCCCGGGACCACGGTATCAACGTCTCCACCTCAACTGTGGGACGCATCCTCAAGAGAAAAGGGCTCTATGACGCGCGTGCCTCGAAGGAGAGGCAGAAGGCGGCGAAAAGGCGCAAGAAGCGCGATAGGGCGCAAGCGTGGATGCGAGACGCCTTCCCCGGCTCGCTCGTCCAGGTCGACACCAAGCACCTGCGCGGCGGGGGTACCCGGTACTACCAGTTCACGGCCGTCGACTGTTTCACCCGAATAGCTTACTGCAGGGTATTCAGAGCCGGGTCCTCGGGCAACGCGGAGATCTTCCTGCGAGAGCTTTTGGATTACCCGACCTTCCCGGTGATGGGGATCCAGACGGACAACGGTCCTGAGTACATGAAGCACTTTGATAAGGCGCTCGAGAAGCTCGGGATCACCCACTACTTCAGCTACCCCTATTGTCCTCGGGAGAACACGCGCGTAGAGCGCAAGATACAGACCACCATGCAAGAGCTGTGGGCCTATCGGGAGGGACATGACATGGAACAGCTCAACGAGATAACATCCGAATGGAACGAGACCTACAACGACTATCGTCCGCACCAATCGCCAGGTTACCTAACACCGAACGAGTTCTTGAAGTCATGGTACGATTCGAGCAAGTGCAGGGAGCACGTATCCACTATGTAGTGAGCCAGCGCAACTTCGGCGTGTTCATTGTATATACTCCGGAACTGAAAGAGTAATTCTGGCAAGGGGGGATAAAAATGGCAGAAGAGCGATTCTGGACCAAGTCGTACGATTCCGGGATAAAGGATCTCGACCCCGCAAGTTGGGAGATATCGTACGTCGAAGCGGTCAAACCAGTCTTCAAGAAATTTCCCGATAAGGCGGCCTTCGGCTTCATGGGCGTGGAGGTTACCTTCGGGGAGCTCGACCGGTATGCCAGCAGGTTCGCTAACATGTTGATCGCAAACGGACTCAAGAAAGGGGACGTGGTGGGTATCAACCTGCCGAACATCCCTGAGTACGTCATCGCCTGGCTCGGTACTCTCAGGGCAGGCTGTGTCGTGTCAGGGGTATCGCCCCTGCTTTCGGCGGAGGAAATGGAATACCAGTTGAAGGACTCAAACGCCAAAGGGCTGGTTACACTTGATGCCATCTTCGAGGGCCGCCTGTTGGGGATTATCGATAATCTTCCCGACTTGAAAGTCATCGCGACGACCAGTGTAGGGGCTTTTCTGCCGGCGATCAAAAGGGTGCTCGGGCAGCTCCTTAAGAAGATACCCAAGGGGAAAGTCTCCCCTCTGCCCGGGCGCGTCGTGCTTGACATGAAGACGGTCATAAACGATCCGCAGTACTCGGCGGATCACCCGGATGTGAGCATCGCGCCTGACGACATCGCCTACATCCAGTACACGGGTGGCACGACCGGGTCCCCCAAGGGAGCGATGCTGACCCACAGGAACGCGGTTTCAGACCTGCTGATCGTACAGAACTGGCTGGGATGGGAACAAGGCAAAGGCGTGGCCCTCTCCGGGTTCCCCTTCTTCCACATCGCCGGTCTTTTCTTCAACGCGAACTGCGTCTATCTGGGCTGGACCCAGGTACTGATCGCCAACCCCAGGGATACGGACCACATCTGCAAGGAGTTGGCGAAATACAGGCCCACGGCCCTCGTGAACGTGCCGTCGCTGTTCCAGATGTTGATCGCCAATCCGAAATTCAAGGAAGTCGACCATTCCAATTTGGACAGATGTATATCGGCTGCCGCCCCGTTCCCGGAGGATTCTCAGAGGGAACTGGAGAAGATCGTCGGCCAGGGGAAGCTCCTGGAAGTGTACGGAATGACCGAGACGTCCCCCCTGACCACAATGAACCCGTCCTGGGGGAAGAAGAAACTGGGGTCCATCGGTTTGCCCCTCACCAATACGGATCTCAGGCTGATGGATCCGGATACCGGGAAGGTATCCGCGGTTGGAGAGCCCGGAGAGATCTGTGTGAAAGGACCGATGGTCATGCCCGGTTACTATGACAAGCCCGAGGAGACGAGGCTGGTCTTTGATTCTGATGGGTATTTACACACGGGCGACGTGGCGGTCCAGGACGAGGAGGGATACCTGAGCATCGTCGACCGCACAAAGGACATGATCATTGTAAGTGGCTTCAAGGTCTTCTCAAAGAGGGTGGAGGAGCTGCTTTCCGAACACCCGGCCATTGATATGATCGCCCTGATCGGCCTGCCCAATCCGGAGCGCCCCGGTTCGGAGCTTGTCAAGGCCTATGTGACGATCAGGCCCGATTATACGTTCGACGGCGATGAGGAATCTCTCAAGGCGGGTATTTTGGCAATGGCCAAGGAAAAGGTTACCTCCTATGAAGTTCCGAAATACATCGAGATCAGGAAGGAACTGCCACTTACTACTGTCGGGAAGGTTGACAAGAAGCTTTTGAGGAAAGAGACAGGCTAGAAGCCGGCTTCTAATAACACGTTTATCTGACTGTTCGACAGCCGTGCCCGCGGCTGTTCAGTTGATGCGCTCCCGCATGTCCAGATCGGAGTAGGCGGCGATGCCGCTCTCTCCCATCATGTTGAGGAAATCAGCGGGTTCGAAGCATCCTTCCGGGCCGTAGACGCCCCCCTGTTCCACGGTGAGCCGCCTGGCGGCCAGGAGCTGCGTCCCGATGGACAGGGCGATGCCGGTGGCCTCCCGCATGGTGCCGGTCCCGCAGACGGTAAGGGTGGCGGGATTGCCGTCCTTCTCGCCGCTCACGTCGATGCGAAGCGCGCCTTCCGATGGCGGTCCCTGCCTCGGGGGCGACAACTTCATGAGCAGCCTGGCCATCTTCTCGATCCTCCGCGGCGTGCCGAAAGCGCCCAGGCGCCCCAGGGCCACAATGGCCTCGGTCCCCTTGCCCATTCCAAGCATGATATTGACCTCTTCCAGCTCGGGCACGTGCCGCGGCACGGTCACGGGTTCGCCGTGCCCGATGTTCCAGACCTTCAGTGGACCGAACCGGGGAAACTCCACGGTGCGGTGCAGGCTCCCCGCGGGGAGCATGATCGTCACCCCATCCCGGAAGACGGGAACCACGGTGCCGAAGATGAAGAGGGTGTGCTGAGTCACCGCTTCGCCCTCTCCGGAATCCATGGGCATGTAGACCAGGACGTCCGCCCGGCGGGCGCGGTCGAGCCGGCCGGCCAGCAAGCGCACCGCGATGTTGGACATTCCAGGGCTGACACCGCACCCGGTCACCACAAAGCGGGACTGGTTTCGAGCCGGCTCATCGAACCGGATGATGGTGTCCTGCACCGCGCACCAGTCGTCGCATATGCTGATGTAATCAACGCCGGCTTCCAGCGCCGCCCTCACCAGTTTCGTCTCGAAGAGAAAAAAGGGGCCCAGGGCCGAGGCCACAATGTCTTGGCCGCTCATGGCGTCGACAAGTCCGCGGTGGTCCCTCGCATCAACCGCTGTGGCCGTCACTTCGGCCGGGGAACCCGCCAGGCGTGCGGCGAGCTCCTGTGCCGAGGAAAGGTTCCGGTCCCCGATGGTCACCCGCTCCACGCCCGCCGCTGCCGCAAGGTCCTCCACCGCCTTCGAGCCCATGTCGCCCGCTCCGCCCATAACCAGGATCTTCATCTCTGTCACACCCCTCTCGGAAACTTCTTACCGATGTACCGCTCGCTTTTATTCCATATGAATAATGCTACCGAGTACGTTGCCCTTCATCCGCATTCTATCATTAGGTATCCCCCCGATTGCCAGGTGCATAAGCGCAACTCGAAACCCGTTCAAGGTGGGACTGTTTCGCACGTTATGCTACCCGATGGTACGGACTCGAACCGGACAACCAAGCCTTAACTAGAAAAAATAGAGCACCGCGAATACAGCGTGGACGAGGACGATCACGAGGAGTATCAAGAGCATCACCCTCGTATGCACCTTCAAAGGCAGTTTGATCACGCGAAGGCCCAGAAGTATTTCGAATACGAGCATGGCCAGGGCTAAGAACCCGAGCCATATGAATATCGGTTTTGAGAACAGCATCGGTACTTTTACTGCGGCTGTCATTTGACGACGATCTTCCCGGTCATGCTGGGATGAATGGAGCAGTGATAGTCATAGGATCCGGCCGTCGCGAACGTGTGCTTGAACTCCCCGCCAGGCTGGATGTCCCCGCTGTCGAAGTCGGTTCCCGTGAAAGTGTGCGTGACCGAGTCCTCGTTCTTGAAGGTTACCTCGGTGCCCGCCGTTACGGTGAGTTCCTGCGGGTCGAAGGAGAGGTTCTTCGCTGTGACAGTGTTCCCCGACGTGGTTGGGGGTGTAATGCTCGGCACCTTCGGAGTGGTCGTCCGTGTCTTCTTCCCGCATCCCGCGAAAGCGACGAGCGAGAGGAGCAGAAGCCCCGTCATCACTAGTACCAATTTCCGGTTCATCTCCGGCCCCTTTCTCCGCGTCATTTCCTTCAGAACATACAACAATATTCAACAAGCTGCCATGCGATACTTTTAACTGTAACGACGACGTTTTCGACGGTGCGAATTCGAATATACTTTGAAACTCGGCCGGTTGCTATTGAATGGACCCTGCTATCTTTTCAAGCTCTTTCGTACCGGCGGCCGGGTCTGGCTCGAAGATCTTCGGGTCATCGATAGAGAGCCGGTACTCGAGGCCATCGTCCCACCATACGAGGTACGGCATGTGGAATGACTGCACGCCGGTGAGCGGGCGCTTTTCGACGATAACATCTCCCTTGTGCATCCAGAGGATGCCCTTGTGGCCGGCTATCTCGACGGATTCGGGCTTCTCGTACGTCTGCAGTCTGGTCGGAAGCTTGTTGATATAGTCCTGGTGCTCGGCCAGCGCAGTCTGGTAATTACTGGACTTGTCCCCGGGGGTCTCGCTGATGGTGACCTCCCTGTCATAGAAAAGGTCGACGTACCGTCTGTCCGCGGTGACCTTCACGACTGTTACGTGGTCGAGCTTCGCGCCCATGGCGTCCCCGGGAGTCCTTATCTGGAAACCCGCTGCCTTCGACGCCGAGCCCACGTCCTTGAACTCCTCGACGATGGGGTATCCGCTCTTACTGGTAGGCACGGTCTTGACCGGCTTCTCGGTCTTCTGCCCGCACCCGGACGGCACGATGACCAGGGCGGCAGTAAAAGCGAGGGCCAGCACTGACGCGATTATCTTCGGGACCTTGGAAATTCCTCTTTGCATGCGGTTCCAATCGGCGACGATTGCAGGTGAATTATACCAGAGCATGAGTCTGGCATGAGCTTTGTCGTTGCCACGAACCTTTAACTTCTATAATAGGATGGTGCTAGTGTAAGAATACCGACCGATACAGGCGGGTAGTAACTTGGAGAGCAGGACTGTTTACCAGAAAAGGCGGCTCGCTCTGCACAGGGCCAGGATAGCCGGTTTAGCGGCAGCTCTGATAATACTTGTCGTGGTGGGCATCGGAGTCGGCATTTACATCAGTTCGAGGTACTCCGAGAAAGCCTCCTACTCGATCGAGGTAACCGACCGGGCGAAGGGCGACTACCAGTCAATGGTCGAGGAGTTCAGAAAGGACAACCCTAAGCTCAAGACGGTCGGCGGCGGCTCCCCCTTCCTTGTCATCGATACGCGGAAGCGGTCAGGTTACTCCGATGTCCTGCTTCAGACGGTCCCCGCGCTGAGGCTGAAGGCCGGGGATAAGGAGGTAACGGTCGGCCGGAAGACGGACTACTATCTCCTCTTCAAGGACAACGACAGGTTCGTGAGAAGACTCAACGGCTACCTTAAAGGAACTCCGCCGGAAATAACCCTGACCGCCTGCGGAGACATAATCACCGGCAGGCACGTGGCCGAGAGAATGGCGCAGCACGGCGTGTATTACCCGTTCGAGAAGGTGGCTCCTTACACGAAAGGGGCGGACATCGTCTACGGCGTACTGGAGTGCCCGCTCTCGGACAGGGTGAAGGCCCCCTATACCGGGACGGACTTCCTGGCACCCAGCAATACGATTGAGGGGATCAAGCTCTGCGGCTTCAACATCCTTGCACTCGCGAACAACCACAGCACCAACTTCGGCCGACAGGTCTTTACCGACACGTTGGACCTCCTGAAGTCCAACAACATCAAATACGTGGGCGGAGGAAGGGACTCAGCGGAGGCGTTCAGCCCGACGTTCATGGACGTGAAGGGGGTCAGGTTCGCTTTCCTGGACTACAACTCGATCACCGGGTCATTGAGCGCGGGCGCGAACCAGGCCGGGGTCGCCGACATCCGCATGAAGCCGTGGTTCGGCGACGACCCGAAGGACTTCCAGCTTGTGAAGAACGTGGTGAGCGAGGCGAGGAAGAAAGCGGACGTGGTGGTGGTCGGCTTTCATTGGGGGAAGGAGGACGAGTACTTGCCCGGCGAATCGATGAAGAAAATGGCCCACAACGCGATCGATGCCGGAGCGGACCTGGTCATCGGCACCCACCCGCACACGGTAGAGACATTCGAGTACTACAAAGGGGAGTTCATCGCTTACAGCCTGGGGAACTTCGTCTTCGACCAGATGTACATGACATCGGTGCGGGAAGGCGTGATGATGAAGTGCAAGTTCTCCCGGGCCGACCTGACCAGCGTGGAGCTGGTCCCCTACAAGATCTACGACTTCTGCCAGCCCAACGTCCTGACAGGCAGCTCGGGACAGTACCTGCTCGACCACATCCTGAAGCTATCGGGTTTTACAGACTGAAAACGCTGACCAGGATTCCCGGGGCCTGCTACGATAGGCGCGTATTTCAGACTTCACAGGTTTTCGATCAAGCCCAGCGCTGTGCCCTGCCTACTGCTTTCTTCCAACCGGCGTAAAGAGACTCTCTGGTCTCGGAGGAGATGCCGGGATTGAACTCTTTCTCAACGAGGTGGATGCGCAGTATGTCATCGGGGAACTTCCAGTAGTCCGCTGCTATTCCCGCAAAATAGGCTGCACCCAGAGCCGTTGCCTCAAGCATCTCAGGCCGCTCCACCTTCGTGTCCAGGATATCGGCGAGAAACTGCAGCAGGAAATCGTTGCGGGACGCCCCGCCGTCCGCTTTGATGTCCCTCACCTTTATTCCGGTGTCCTTTTCCATAGCTGCAACCACGTCTTTACATTGATATGCTATGGACTCCAGCGTGGCCCGCACGACCTGGTCCCTGGTAGTCGCGCGGGTGAGCCCGATCACCGTGCCCCGTGCGTACGGGTCCCAGTAGGGAGCTGAGAGGCCGGTGAAAGCGGGCACCACGTATACCCCGCCCGTGTCTTCGCAGCGGAACGAACACTCCTCCGACTCTGCGGCTTCCTTTATTAGGTGGAGGTTATCTCTGAGGAACTGTATGGAAGAACCCGAGCTGGATATGATTCCCTCCATCATATATGTGGTCTTTCCCTTCATCTTCCAAGCTATCAAGGGCGTCAACTTATGGATAGAGGCCATAGGCTCCTCGCCGGTATTCATATCTACGAAGGTCCCGGTCCCGTTGGTGCATTTCACGCCTCCGGCCTCGAAGCAGGCCTCCCCGAAGAGGGCGGCCTGCTGGTCGGCCACGACGGACCTTATCGGTATGGGTCCACCGAAGACGTCGGTGACCCCGAAATCTCCGCTGGTTTCCTTTATCTCGGGCAGTATCAAGTCGCCGGGAAGCTCAAAGGGCTTTAGCAACAACGAGCTCCATCTCATCCCGAAAGGATCATACATGCCGGTAGCGCTGACGTTGGAGTAGTCGGTGGCGTGCACCTCTCCCTTTGTGTACTTCCAGAGCAACCACGTATCCACGGTCCCAAATAGGAGGTCACCCGCCCTTGCCTTCTCCTCGGCTCCCTCCACGTTGTTCAACACCCACCTGGCATGAGCCGATGACATGGCGGGGGTCACAGTGAAATGAGCAGCCGTGATCAAAAGCTTTCCCATGGGATTCTTCTTCAGGCCCTTGCTCAAGGATGCAATCCTCTGATACCCACCGCCGACCACGTGCAGCGACTTGAAGAGAAAACTGCGGTTGATCCTTTCGCATTCATCGGACATCCTGGTATCCTGCCAGGTTATAGCGTTGTAGACGGGCTCACCCGTATTCTTGTCCCAGAGTATGCTGGTGGCTCTCTGGGTGGCTATTCCCATGGCGGCTATATCCTCAGGTCCCACCTTTGCGCTCTCGAGAGCCTCCCTGGTTACTTCTACGCACTTTTCATAGATGTCAAAGGGATCCTGCTCTGTCCAACCGGGCTTTGGGAATATCTGCCGCAGCTCTGAATAGGCCTCGGAGATAATGTTAGCCTCGCGGTCGTATACCACCGCCCTTGTTCCTGTGGTACCCACATCATTCACCAGGATGTATTTCTCGCTCACTTTATCCCCCTCTGATAGCGGGCCGTCATTACTTGACCTTGCTTGCGTTGCCCGGGCATATAGTGTTCGCCGCGGTGACGAATAAGTCAACCGCCTGCCGGGGTGCCGAGATGTTGAAGATGATTACCATGGTCATGCATATCACCTAGCGGTTCCACGCCCGCATACGGAGGACGCTGGCAAAGAACATCGCCGCGGTGAAAGCGACGAGCATCAGGACGCTGGTCAACATCCCGAAGTAATCACGGAAACCCAGCCCCTGGTAGAGCAGGTCCGTACAGTAGGAGACCGGGCTGAACCATGCGATAACCCGGCCGTAGTAGGGAAGGGTCGGTATCGCTATGAAGATGCCGCTCATGAACATCATCGGCAGGCGCACGACGTTGAGGACCATCATCACCTTGGGAGGCGTGTCCGCTTTTACCGTCGAGACCAGCATGCCCATGGTCGCCATGCACAGACTGCCGAGGAACAGGCCCAGGAGGAGCGCGGCCCAGTCCTTGATACTGAAGCCGAAGAACATGAGGCCGATCAACAGCGGGAAGAGAGACACCACCAGCCCGAAAAGGAACGCCGAGATGACCTTTCCCAGCACGGCCTCCGACATAGAGAGTGGCGCGAAAAGTAGCCGCTCGAAAGTGCGGTTCATCTTCTCCCAGGGCACGCTGAACGGCGCCACAGTGGTCGTGGAGAAGAATAGCGTCAGGGCGTGAGGCCGGGGAACAGGTTTACCGCCTTCACGTCCCGCCCGATCATGAAGGCAAAGAATATCGCGACCGGGAACACGAGTCCGAAAATCAGCACCGCCGGCTGGAAGTAGTAGATCCTCATATCCTTGCTGGAGACGGCCCAGGCCTTTCGCAGCCCGTCCCAGACGGCGGGCCTCCCGGCCTCGGCGGGGGTGTCATTCATCAGCCTGCGCCTCGGTCGCGGCCTGCTTCAACCGCTCGGGGGTGTCCACGGCTATCAGGTTGCCGTGGTCGATGACGGCGATACGGCGGCAGAGCAGGTTTGCCTCTTCCATGTTGTGGGTGGTTATGAAGACGGTGACCCCGTTCCCGTGAAGGTCCTGCACGATGTCACGTATGAGGCGGGAGCTCTCCACGTCGAGCCCGGAGGTCGGCTCGTCCAGGAACACCACCCTCGGCCGGTGCATCAGCGACATCGCGATGGTCAGCCGGCGCCTCAGGCCGAGGCTCAGCTCGACAGCCTTCTTGTTCCTGTGGGCCTCGAGGTCGAAGAGGCTTATGAGCTCGGCGGCGCGATCGGCTCTCTGCCTGCGGCGCATCCCGTAAAGGGCGCCTGTGAAGGTCAGGTTGGAGATTGTGGTTAGCTCGAAGAAGACGTTTGAGGCCTCGGGGACGATCCGACAACCGACTTGATCGGAAGCGAGTCGCGGACCGTATCCATTCCCAGGATGAGGGCGCTGCCCTCGCTCGGGCGGGTGAGGTTGGTGAGCATGCGAAGGGTCGTGGTCTTGCCCGCGCCGTTGGGTCCGAGGAAGCCGAAGATCTCTCCTGACTCTACTTCGAACGAGACATGGTCGACCGCCAGCAACTGCCCGAAGTATTTCGACAGTTCGCTTACTTCAATGGAGGCACTCATTCATCCATCCGTTCTGACGAGGACCTGGTGCAATTCTACATGTTCCCGAGCCGGGGTGCTTCGGGTTCGAGCCTGATCGTCAATGTGTCCTTTACGGACGACAGTCAAGTTGCAGTCGACACACCGTTCCCCGAAATATGGCATCCTATGCCAAATCCGGTTGACGCTTCACAGAAGTCTGCCCGCCGTTCCCGGCCGGTCTTACGTCCCCTCCACGTCCGTTTATCCTCTCCG
>Ga0066798_10000293_pt1 | contig 28348 bp, 24 predicted proteins | sample PersoiDNA2013203_FD_70961 | JGI IMG/M metagenome (GOLD analysis project Ga0066798, IMG submission 70961) | Permafrost soil microbial communities from the Arctic, to analyse light accelerated degradation of dissolved organic matter (DOM) -... | ecosystem: Environmental > Terrestrial > Soil >... | reverse complement strand
TTCTGCGGCGCATCGCTGGGAACCCCGTAGGGGCCGGGATCGCGCGGTCGCCTTCTTTTGCTTAGCTTTTCTTGGCGAGACAAGAAAAGTAAGCGGCTGCCGGGCCGCTCCCGGCTAGGTCGTCCGAAGAAAACAAAGATTCAACTACCCTCTGAGGTAACTGCAGGGCCGCACCAGGCTAGGTAGTCCGAAGAACACACACCATCAGCAACCAAGAAACGAACCGACCGGTGTTTCTTAACTGAACAGCATTAGCCTCATTCGCTCCTTTTGGTCGCCATCATGCTGACTCAATCAGCCTCTTCGATCCAGGCTGCCTGAATCGCTTCCAGGATTTTTTCTCCAGAGCGATTGGCATCATCGTCGAAGCCATCGAGTTCCATGACCCAGCGATGCAAGTCGGTAAACCGTATCGTGGTCGGATCGATATCCGGAAATTTATCGTTCAGTTCTTCAGCAATACGCTGAGTGTCGGTCCATTTCATGGCTGCCTCGCTAGTGAATGCGCCCCATCATTCCGATATCAGTGATTTTCACTGGCGTGGTTGATGGTGTACTTGGGAATTTCGACGACCAGATCGGTTTCGCCGAGCACCACCTGACAGGACAAACGCGAATTGGCTTCCAGCCCCCATGCCATGTCCAGCAAGTCTTCTTCCTTGTCAGTCGGCTCGCCAAGGGTGTCAAAACCTTCGCGGATGACCACGTGGCAAGTGGTACAGGCGCAGGATTTTTCGCAAGCATGTTCGATATCGACATCATTGTCGAGCATGGCATCGCACAAGGTGCGGCCGGCTGGTGCATCGAGAACGGCGCCGTCAGGGCAGAATGTGGGGTGCGGGAGTATGACGATTTGTGGCACGGTTTTTACCTTTTTCCTTACTAAACTTCATCCAATTTCTTACCTGCGAGCGCGGCGTGGACACTGCGGTCCATACGGCGTGCAGCAAACTCTTCGGTGCCCTGCGCCAATGCATCAACGGCAGCCTTGATTGCCAGATGATCGTCGGCTTGCGCCTTGTCTCGCACCACCAGCAACAGCGCAGCGATGTCAGCGCGCTCCTGTTCATTCAACAACGCACTATCGGCATCAAGTGCCGATTGGGTCGCCAGCACAATGCGTTCGGCCTCCACTTGTTCTTCGCGCAGTGCGCGGCGCTTCATGTCTTCATCAGCCGACTGAAACGAATCCTGCAGCATGCGCGCGATATCGTCATCGGCCAGGCCATACGACGGTTTGACCGTAATCGAGGCTTCCACACCCGATGTCATCTCGCGTGCGGCCACCGACAACAAACCATCGGCATCGACCTGATAGGTGACCCGGATGCGCGCCGCACCGGCCGCCATTGGTGGAATACCGCGCAATTCAAAACGCGCCAGCGAACGGCAATCGGCCACCAGTTCACGCTCACCTTGCAGCACATGCACCGCCATTGCGGTCTGACCGTCCTTGAAGGTGGTGAACTCTTGCGCACGCGCACAAGGAATCGTCGAATTGCGCGGAATCACCTTTTCGGCCAAGCCCCCCATGGTTTCGATGCCGAGCGACAGCGGAATCACATCGAGCAGCAACCAGTCATCACCGGCGGCGCGATTGCCGGCCAGCAAATTGGCCTGCACGGCAGCGCCCAGGGCGACCACCTTGTCCGGATCGATATTGGCCAACGGCGTGGTCTGAAAGAATTCACCGACAGCCTTGCGCACATGCGGCATGCGTGTGGCACCGCCGACGAGCACCACGCCGTCGATGTCATCTACGGCCAGACCGGCATCGCGCAAGGCTTTGCGGGATGGCGTGATAGTTTTGGCAACCAGATGATGGGTCAATGCGGTGAAGACTTCTGCCGTCAGTGACAAATGCACTTCTTCGCCGGAGCCGAGCTTGGCGTCGATCTGGGTGAGCGCCTTGGACGATAGTAACTCTTTCGCTTCGCGTGCCTTGACCATCAACACGCGAGTATCTTCATCGGACAATGGCGCCAATTGCGCCTGTTCGCAAATCCAGCAAAACAGCCGATGATCGAAGTCATCACCGCCGAGCGCCGAATCGCCGCCGGTCGAGAGCACTTCGAACACGCCCTTGGTCAGCTTGAGAATGGAAATATCAAAGGTACCGCCACCGAGGTCGTAGACCGCAAACGTGCCTTCGGAACCATTGTCGAGACCATAGGCAATCGCCGCTGCAGTCGGCTCATTGAGCAGGCGCAACACATTCAGGCCCGCCAGTTGCGCCGCATCCTTGGTGGCCTGACGTTGAGCATCGTCGAAATAGGCAGGCACAGTAATGACTGCGCCGACCAGATCGTCGCCGAGCGCATCTTCGGCAGTCTGGCGCAACGTTGCCAGAATCTGCGCCGAAATTTCCACCGGGCTTTTAACCCCGGCTACGGTCTTCAACTGCACCATGCCGGGCGTGTCGAGAAAATCGTAGGGCAGATTTTCAACGTAGGCGATGTCTTTCAAACCCCGGCCCATGAAACGCTTGACCGAAATGATGGTGTTCTTGGGATCAGTGGTTTGTGCTGCCTGCGCCTGGTAACCGATGTTGGCATGACCGTTGGGCAGATAACGCACTACCGACGGCAGCAAACTGCGCCCTTCTTCATCGTTGAGTACTTCGGCGATGCTGTTGCGCACGGTGGCGACCAGCGAATTGGTGGTGCCGAGATCAATGCCGACCGCCAACCGATGCTGATGCGGCGCGGTGGACATGCCCGGTTCTGAGATTTGGAGAAGTGCCATAGTTGATTTATTCCGGCAATGCGATGCGGATACCCAATCCGACAAACGCACATCCGGCAATCCTGTTCAAATAAAGAGCGGCACCTGCCTGGCGCTGAAAATACGCGCCAACGATGCCTGAGAAAAACGCAATGGCGCTGAAAATCGCCAGCGCCTGCACGATGAAAATCAGCGCCAGCAACAGCATCTGCGCCGGTACATAATCGGCCTGCGAATTGACGAATTGCGGCAAAAACGCGATAAAAAACAGCGTCACCTTGGGATTGAGTATGTTGGCCAGCACGCTTTGCCAATAAATGCGCCGCAGCGGCACTGGCGGCGTTGCCGCCTGCAACGACATGGCAGCGGCAGCACGCCAGGTGCGAATGCCCAGATAAACCAGATAGGCGGCACCAGCATATTGCAAGCCATGGTAAGCGGCTGGATACGCCTTGATAATGGCGGCAAAACCGAGCACTGCCAACATGGTATGAAACAGCAAACCCGAGGCAAAACCAAGCGCAGCCACCAGTCCAGCCTTGCGCCCCTGCGTCACGCCGCGCGTAAGCACATACAGATTGTCCGGCCCTGGTGCCAGGGTCAAGGTCATGGCCGCTAGCAGGAAAAGAAAGAGATTAGGCATCGTTGCACTGGTCCTGTCAGGCTTCGATCAGTGCGAATGCATCGCCGATCTCGCCACCGAATTTCTCCAGAAACATCAACTGGCGTACCAGTTGCGCTGCAGCGGCAAAGTCGGCCGCATCGAGCAAGGTTTCGATGTGTGCAACGGTCTCCGTGCGTGCTGCACGCAAGGCGCTTTCCAGCACGTCCAGCGCAGCCGTATTCTTGCCAGCCTTGGCATCATCGAGTTCTTCGCGCCACTCCATTTGCTGCATCAGGAATGTCGTCGGCATGGACGTATTGGATTCGGTTTGCAGATCGACGTGATTCAATTCGCACAAATAACTGGCGCGCTTGAGTGGATTCTTGAGTGTTTGATAGGCCTCGTTGGCACGCGTGGCCCATTGCATGGCGACACGCTTCTCGGCGCCGGTGGCATGAACAAACTTGTCGGGATGCGCCTGGCTCTGCACGCTGTGATAGGCTTTTTCCAATGCCGTCAGATCGATGGCAAAGCGTTGCGGCAAATGGAACAGCGCGAAATGATTTTGCATACGGGTGCAGAAACAAAAATAAAAAGCCTGTCCAAATTTCAACAGGCTAGTCAGAACAACTATCGGGCGCTTCAGAGGCTGTCGCTAAAACGATTCTGGCTAAGCACTACCGCTCTGCAATCGCGGCACAGGCAACGTCATGCAGAGCGTCACGCATCAGATACGGAAACTTTCTCCGCAGCCGCATTCATCCTTCATGTTCGGATTCTGGAACTTGAAGCCTTCGTTCAAACCTTCACGGGCAAAATCAAGTTCGGTACCGTCGATATACGGCAAGCTCTTGGGATCGACGAACACACGAATGCCGCGCGATTCAAACACTTGATCTTCCGGTATTTCTTCATCCACATATTCCAGCTTGTAAGCCAAGCCGGAACAGCCGGTGGTGCGTACGCCCAGACGCAGGCCAATGCCCTTGCCGCGTCGCTCCATGTAACGACTGATATGTTTTGCCGCTTTTTCTGTCAGTGTGATTGCCATGATGCCTGCCCTTGATGTGCCTCTGTGCCTCTATACGTCTGAACTGCGCGGCGGCGATGCAAATGCATCACCGCCCTGATCTGTACAATCAGGCCGCTACTTTTTGTTCGACGCTGCCGTGCTTGGCCTTGTAATCCTGCACCGCGGCCTTGATGGCGTCTTCTGCCAGAATCGAGCAGTGGATCTTCACTGGCGGCAACGCCAGTTCTTCAGCGATCTGGGTATTCTTGATCGACAGTGCTTGATCCAGCGTCTTGCCCTTGACCCACTCGGTCACCAGCGACGACGAGGCAATTGCCGAACCGCAACCATAAGTTTTGAACTTGGCATCCAGGATCACGCCATCGGCGCCGACCTTGATCTGCAACTTCATGACATCGCCGCATGCCGGCGCACCTACCATACCTGTGCCTACGGTCTCGTCGCCTTTTTCAAAGGCACCGACGTTACGTGGGTTTTCGTAGTGGTCAAGAACTTTTTCCGAGTAAGACATTTTGATGCTCCTTGATGATGTAGCTGCCCCGTCATCCAGATGAGGGCGTTTTTCACATTCTTGCTGTAATTAGTGCGCAGCCCACTGAATCGTGCTGATATCGATGCCGTCCTTGTACATATCCCACAGCGGCGACAATTCGCGCAGCTTGCCAACCTTGCTCTTGATAAGGTTGATCGTGAAATCGATATCTTCTTCAGTGGTGAAACGACCGATCGTGAAACGGATCGAGCTGTGCGCCAGTTCGTCGCTGCGACCCAACGCGCGCAACACATACGATGGCTCCAGGCTGGCCGAGGTGCAAGCCGAACCGGACGACACCGCAATATCCTTGATCGCCATGATCAAGGATTCACCTTCGACATAATTGAAACTGACATTGAGGTTGTGCGGCACACGGTGCTCCATGTCGCCGTTGATGTAAGTTTCTTCAATCTCTTGCAGGCCCTTGGCCAGACGATCGCGCATGGCGCGGATATGCGTCAGTTCGCTTTCCATCTCTTCGCGAGCGATACGGAAGGCTTCGCCCATGCCGACGATCTGATGCGTAGCCAAAGTACCCGAACGCAGACCTCGCTCATGACCGCCACCGTGAATTTGCGCTTCGATACGCACGCGTGGCTTGCGGCGAACATACAAGGCGCCGATGCCTTTGGGACCATATGTTTTGTGCGCCGAGAAACTCATCAGGTCAACTTTCCAGTTTTCCAGATCGATCTTGACCTTGCCCGTTGCCTGCGCGGCATCGCAATGAAAAATGATGCCCTTTTGGCGGCAGAATTCACCGATTTCAGGAATTGGCTGGATTACGCCGATTTCATTGTTGACCAGCATCACAGAAATCAGAATGGTGTCGGGACGCACGGCCGCAGCAATTTGCTCGACGGTCACCAAACCATTGTCCTGCGGCTGCAGATAAGTCGCCTCGAAGCCTTGACGCTCCAATTCACGCACCGTATCCAGCACCGCCTTATGCTCGGTCTTGATGGTGATGATGTGCTTACCCTTGGTCTTGTAAAACTGTGCTGCACCCTTGATCGCCAGATTGTTGCTTTCGGTGGTGCCGGTAGTCCAAATGATTTCACGCGAATCGGCATTGACCAGTTTGGCCACTTCTTCGCGGGCATCCTCGACTGCCTTCTCTGCGGTCCAGCCATACATATGGCTGCGCGACGCCGGATTGCCGAATTGTTCGCGCAGATAAGGAATCATCTTGTCGGCCACGCGCGGATCGACCGGCGTAGTCGCCGAGTAATCCAGATAAATAGGAAAGTGCGGGGCTTTGAGAGTATCCAGCAGGCTTTTTTCCAAAGGTGCATTCATAGTAGTTCTAGCTCCAATCAAACCGCTGCGTGAGGGCGGTGCATAACAACCACGCTTTGTTCGGTAGATACAATCCTGTTGTCAGGTTGCTTCAATTCTTTTTGATGCTGCTGATCGACCAGATCCTGCAACGACACCGAGTCGAGATACTCGACCATTTTCTCATTCAAGGTCGACCACAGATCATGGGTCATACAGCGCGTGCCGCCGGGATGGGTGGCGCTATGGCAATTTTCCTTGCCACCGCACTGGGTTGCATCGAGCGGTTCATCGACAGCAATGATGATGTCCGCTACTGAAACATCGCCGGCCTTGCGCGCCAGGTTGTAACCACCGCCGGGTCCGCGCACGGACTCGACAATCTGGTGGCGTCGCAATTTGCCAAACAATTGTTCCAGATATGATAAAGAAATTTCTTGTCGCTCGCTGATGGCGGACAACGTGACGGGACCGTTGCCCTGGCGCAAGGCCAGGTCAATCATTGCAGTCACGGCAAAACGGCCTTTGGTAGTTAAACGCATGAACTCTCGACTCCAGAAACAATGTTCAGTCCCACTCCCTGAATTCCCTATCATTTAGGTCAAGTATATCAAACTTGAGTAATCTTGTCAGGTACTCGCAAAACCCATCAAAAACATACCGACATAGATTCGCTATAAGACGACGCTTACCGCATATTTATACATAAATCATATCGAATTAATTCTATGGCGACACCCTCCCCGCAAACCATTCACGCCTCGCTCTGGTACAGCCACTGCATGAACCACAACTGATAGGCTGGCGCCAGTGCGGTATCGATGCGGCGCGGCTCCTGTCGGTACACGCCAATACTTGTGCCGATGTAGCCTGGGCCAGCGAACAGATATTGAAGTCCGACAGTTGCGCCGCCTTGCTGGCGCGTCATGGCGGCATCAGAACGCTCAAGCACAACGCTGGCTTGATCGCCGCCCTGCACCGCGCTACCCGGCGTTGCGCCGAACCTGGACTGGATCGCCATACCAGCGGCATTCGTCACGGTACGGCACTGCCAAAAGCGTACTGTTTCTCACCATCGAAGACGAAACTGGCTCCACTAATGTCATCGTCTGGCCGACGCTAGTGGGCAAACAACGCCAGAAAGTCCCGCATGCCTCGTTACTCGGGGTCTACGGTATCTGGCAAAGCAAGGATGGCGTGGCCCATCTGGTGGCGAAACGGCTGATCGTTTTATCGTATTTATTGGGAAATATTCAGGTCGGCAGTTGCGATTTTTGCTGAATTAACGCAAACGAGCCTATTTCAAACGGAAAAAAGCCCGAATATCAAGGTTTTCGCTGCGAAAGAGGCCATTAACGACAGTCATCTCTGATAAGATGTCACATAACTTTTTCCATCGGGAACCCGCTCCCGCCATGGCCGCCAGCAGCAACCACGGTCACTTGCATTGCAGGCGCAGCGAGATCCCTCTCACTTTGGCAAGCATGCAAAACATGGACGTTACCGAGACCCCCAGCCCCCTGATGCGTCCGCGCAAGAAAACGCAAAGCCTGTCGCAGGAAGTGGTCGGCGCCATCTCAGAAATGATTTCCAACGGCGCCATCAAACCCGGTGAAAAACTACCTACCGAGTCAGAAATCATGCTGACCCAGGGCGTCAGCCGCACCGTGGTGCGCGAAGCCATTTCGCGCCTGCAGGCGGCTGGACTGGTAGAAACCCGTCACGGTATCGGCACCTTCGTGCTGGAAGCGCAAAAGGCCGGCAACATCAATATCGATCCGGCCACCATCACCACCATGAAGGATTTGCTGGCGTTGCTGGAATTACGCATCAGCCTGGAAACCGAAACCGCCGGCCTGGCCGCGGCCCGCCGCAGCGAAGCGCAATTACTGGAAATCCGGCAGGCACTCGATGCCTTCCACGACAACCTCAAAAAAGGCAACGACACCGTCGGCCCTGACTTCCGCTTTCATTTTCAGATTGCCAATGCCACCGGCAATCGCTATTTCATTGAAATCATCAGCCACCTCGGCGTCGGCGTGATCCCGCGCAAACGCCTCAATACTGCAGAACTGGCGCGCGATCCGCAAGCCAGCTATCTGGACCGCGTGCAACGCGAACACGAAGACATCTACGAAGCCATCGCCCGCCGCGACACCGAAGCGGCGCGCGCGGCCATGCGCAACCATTTGACCAACAGTCGAGAACGTCTGCGCCGCGCGCAGGAAGCGGCCGAGTCACAAACCCAGCCGCAGCAACCCACATCGGTATAAATTCGCCAGACTTTGCCGAAAAGCAAGAAAATCGCAACCAACGTAAAGAACGCATGAAATAACACGCCAGCGGCAAAAACTGCTGGCTTTCCTTTAATTGATGTTGTACGATGACTGATGTCTTAATACTGAATGTATTATGCAAGCGCTGGAGACCGCTCAAGTTTGAGGCGTAGCGCTCAACCCCATTTCGTTTTTTCACTTTTTGACAATTGCCAACGACATGTACACACCTCAAGACCTGAAGCAAATCCTTTCTGCCGGCCTGCTCTCTTTCCCGCTGACCGACTTCGACGAACAAGGCGATTTCCGTCCAAGCAGCTACATCGAGCGCCTCGAATGGCTGGCACCGTATGGCGCCAGCGCGCTGTTCGCAGCTGGTGGTACCGGTGAGTTCTTCTCGCTGGTACCGGGCGAATACTCCGACATCATCCGCACAGCCGTCGACACCTGCAAAGGCAAAGTGCCGATCATCGCCGGTGCCGGTGGCGCCACACGCGCTGCTATCGCCTACGCACAAGAAGCCGAACGCCTGGGCGCCCACGGTATTCTGCTGATGCCACATTACCTGACTGAAGCCAGCCAGGAAGGTATTGCTGACCACGTCGAAGCAGTTTGCAAATCGGTCAAATTCGGCGTCATCATTTACAACCGTGGCGTCTGCAGGCTCAATGCCGACATGCTCGAACGTCTGGCGGACCGCTGCCCTAACCTGATCGGCTTCAAGGACGGCGTCGGTGAAATCGAATCGATGGTTACCATCCGCCGCCGCCTCGGCGATCGCTTCACCTATCTCGGCGGCTTGCCAACCGCAGAAGTCTACGCCGCCGCTTACAAGGCACTGGGTGTGCCGGTCTATTCGTCGGCCGTGTTCAACTTCATCCCCAAGACCGCAATGGACTTCTACCATGCGATCGCCAAGGAAGATCACGCCACCGTCGGCAAATTGATTGATGACTTTTTCCTGCCATACCTGGCCATTCGCAATCGCAAGTCCGGCTATGCAGTGAGCATCGTCAAGGCCGGTGCACGCGTGGTCGGCCACGATGCCGGTCCAGTGCGCACACCGCTGACCGCTTGCACTGAAGCCGAGCACGAAGAACTGGCAGCGCTGATCAAGCGACTTGGCCCGCAGTAATCTGGCTGCCAAACTGCACCACTAGACCACAACTGACCGCCGGAACTTTCCCGCGGTCAGTTTTGGCATTGAACGATTGAACTCAGGAGAACCGCATGTCCCAATTTGCAAACTACATCAATGGCGAATGGCTGCACGGCGCCAGCGTCAACAAGAACATCAACCCGTCCGACTTGTCGGATGTGATCGGTGAATATGCCCAGGCCGATGCAGCCCAGGCTGACATCGCAATTGCCGCCGCACATGCTGCCTTCCCGGCCTGGAGCATCGGCAGCATTCAGGCTCGCTCCGACGCGCTCGACAAAATCGGCAGCGAAATCCTGGCACGCAAGGAAGAACTGGGCATGCTGCTGTCGCGCGAAGAAGGCAAGACACTGGCCGAAGGTATCGGCGAAGCGGGTCGTGCTGGCAATATTTTCAAATTCTTCGCCGCTGAAGTGCTGCGCATCCAGGGTCAAAAGCTGGCATCGGTGCGTCCCGGCATGGATGTGGAAATCACGCGCGAACCGGTCGGCGTCGTCGGCATCATCGCACCATGGAATTTCCCGATGGCGATTCCGGCATGGAAGATTGCACCAGCACTGGCCTATGGCAACACCGTCGTGTTCAAACCAGCCGAACTGGTCCCTGGCAGCGCCTGGGCAATTGCCGACATCATCAGCCGTTCCGGTATTCCGGCTGGCGTATTCAATTTGGTCATGGGCCGTGGTTCAGTGGTTGGTCAACGCTTCATCGATGACCGTCGTGTCACTGCTCTCACCTTCACTGGCTCAGTCTCGACCGGCAATCGCGTGGCACAAGGTTGCATCGCCCGCATGGCAAAATTCCAACTGGAAATGGGCGGCAAGAATCCGCTGGTGGTGCTCAATGATGCCGACCTCAATGTCGCCGTCAGCGCCGCCGTGCAAGGGGCGTTCTTCTCGACCGGGCAACGTTGCACAGCATCGAGCCGCATCATCGTTGAAAAAGATATCTATCCACGTTTCATCGAAGCGGCACGCAATCAATTGGCTGGCCTGAAAATCGGTCATGCGCTGAACAAGGAAACCCACATCGGCCCCGTGGTCGATCAATCGCAACTGGACCAGAACCTGTCGTATGTCGCCATCGGCAAGCAAGAAGGTGCCAATCTGGTATTCGGCGGCGAACGTATCCAGCGCGACACTGACGGCTTCTATATGACGCCGGCACTGTTTGCCGACTGCAGCAACGAGATGCGCATTTCGCGTGAAGAAATTTTCGGACCTGTAGCCTCGGTGATCCCGGCCGACAATTACGAACACGCGCTGCAATTAGCCAATGACACTGAATTCGGTCTGTCGTCGGGCATCTGCACCACGTCACTGAAGTATGCAACCCACTTCAAGCGTCACGCACAAGCTGGCATGGTCATGGTCAACACAGCGACTGCCGGCGTTGATTACCACGTACCGTTTGGCGGCCGCAAGGCATCCAGCTTCGGCCCACGTGAACAAGGCGCTTACGCGGCCGAGTTTTACACCACGGTCAAGACGGCCTACACCAACACTTAATACAGAGGACAGACAGAACACCTGCTCTCTTCGGGTATCCACAGCCACCGGCAACGGTGGTTTCAAGCGCTGGCGCTCAGGCTCCAGCGCTTTTTTTATGCTGCATCCAATGCTGAAAAAAAACGGGCAGCCTAGGCCGCCCGGTTTTACACAACAGTATAAAAATACTTATCCGCGCTTAAAACTGTTCCCAGTCGCTGTCGTTACCCGATGGTACCGGCAGTTTCCGCGCCGGCGCCGTGACCGATGCCACGGCATTACCAGCAGGCGCAGCAACCGCAGGTGCACGCGTGCGCGTCGGCACCGCCGTTCTAGCGACCGGCGTCGCAAACCTGGATGCGCTCGGACGCACATTTGTCACAACAACCTGTTGCGCATCAATACGGAAAATACTGACCGCTTCGACCAGGCTGACGGCTTGCGACTGCAACGATTGCGCCGCGGCAGCCGCTTCTTCTACCAGGGCAGCATTCTGCTGGGTGACCTCATCCATCTGTGCGATCGCATTATTGACCTGGCCGATACCATCACTCTGTTCGCGGCTGGCGGAGCTGATTTCACCGACGATATCGGTCACACGGCGCACACTTTCGACCACTTCGCTCATGGTCAAACCAGCCTGCTCCACCAAGCGACTGCCTGAGTCGACCTTTTGCACTGAGTCGCCGATCAACTCCTTGATTTCTTTGGCAGCCGATGCCGAACGTTGTGCCAGGCTGCGCACTTCCGACGCCACCACCGCAAAACCGCGTCCTTGCTCACCGGCACGCGCCGCTTCGACCGCGGCATTGAGCGCCAGGATGTTGGTCTGGAAGGCAATACCGTCAATCACACTGATAATATCGACGATCTTTTTCGACGAAGCATTGATGGCATCCATGGTATCAACCACCTGCGCCACCACTTCGCCCCCCTTGACGGCAGTCTCGGATGCTGACTGCGCCAACTGGTTGGCCTGCATTGCATTGTCGGCATTCTGCTTGACGGTCGAGGTCAGTTCTTCCATCGATGCGGCAGTTTCTTCCAGCGAACTGGCCTGGGTTTCTGTGCGCGAAGACAAGTCGAGATTGCCGGAAGCAATTTCTTGTGCACCGGTATTGATGATGTCGGTACTGGCGCGCACACGCGTGACCGTACTAAGCAAGCTTTGCTGCATACTGCGAATGGCGGAGAACAAACGGCCGATTTCATTGGTACCGGCATCGTTGATCTTCATGCTGAGATCGCCGCTGGCAACTTCGCCCAGCGCGGCAACGGCACGATTGAGCGGCGTCAGCACGATACTGCGCAACATGAAATGGACCGCCAATACCAGAATCAAGGCACAAATCAAGCCAACCACCACCAGCCAGACCACCATGTTGTATTCGCGTTTACGCTCGGTCACGACATCGAGTGTCGTGTCTTTCGATTGCTTCTGGAATTTCTCCAGCAAGGTAGAAAAGCTGGCGCCCTTGGACGTCAGATCGCGACTATTGATGACGACATAAGCCGCGGTATCGTTGGCCCGCAAGGCCTCGGTTGCCTTACTGAGCGCATCCGACAACTGCTTGCCGGCGTCGACCAGGTCGGCCGAGAGCTTGCTATCTTCACCTTTGAACGGTGGCGCCTTGGCAAACTCGTCGAGTACCTTCAGCGTGCGCTCATAGCTACCCTGCGCACTCTTCAAGGCCGATTCCTTGACAACCTGATCATTTTGCTCCTTCAACGCGCTATACGCTCGGGTCAAGGCTGCGCGGGTACGCGTGGTGTCCTTGTAAGCATCGTTGATGGCAAATGTGCGCGTGGCGACATCGTCCACCAATAGCGTCGATTCATTGGCACGTCCCAATGCGAATATGCCGACTGCCGCACCCAATACAATCATGCCGGCAAACATCACCAGCGCCCCTAGCAGACTAAAACGAACAGTTATATTTCGCATTCATTGCTCCATTCAAATCGTCGTAGTTATCGAATTTATTGTTATTTTAAACACAATATCGTGTCTCCCTATCTTAGATCAAGCGAACAAAATCAAATAATTTTTCTATAAAATTTTGAAAAAAATCAAATATATAACGGTTAATCGCCACAAATATTGAGGCAAAAATGAAAATCCCTCGCCTTACTCTGCGAGGGATTTTTCATACAGCAATACTGAGAGATATCTTATGGTAATTCGACAAACTCCACCCAGTTTGGATTTTTACCCATTGGCACGTGTTGCAAAGGCGTCAGCACACCGGTTTTCTGGTTAATCGTATAGCTGGTCAGCGCATTCGACTTTTGGCCGACCGCCATCAAATACTTGCCCTGCGGATCGATATTGAAACCGCGCGGCTGAGTTTCGGTTGGATAGTTACCGATCAAGGTCAGGGCGCCGGTTTTGGCATTGACGCGATAGGCCGCCAAGGTGCTCGATGAGCGCTCGGACGCGTACAGGAAGCGACCGTTTGGCGTCAGATGAATATCTGCTGCCGCTGGAGTTTCGCCCTTATAACCTGCCGGCACTGCCGAGATTGTATTGACTAAAGTGAACGTGCCTTGGCTAGCATCGTAACGATAGCTGTTGACAGTACTGTCGAGCTCATTGGTCGAGTAGACGAAACGCGCATGCGGGTCGAACACAAAATGACGTGGACCGGCACCTGCTTTGGTCGCCACCGAAGGTGGTGTATTTGGCGTCAGTTTTCCAGTCGCGGCATCAAAGCGGAATTGCAAGATGACGTCGCTACCCAGGTTGGATGCGAATACAAACTGATTGCTCGGATCGGTAATGACTTGATGGGCATTCTTTCCGGTCGGCGTCACCATCACGCCCTGCTCCTGTACCACACCGAGCGCATCAATCGGATTGACCGAAATTTTGTGGCCAGTATATGAAGCCGCCAATAGATAACGACCGGTCTTGTCGGTGCGCAGATTGGCCATGTTATCGGCCAGCGGCGTCGTGGTCAGCGCCTTGAGCTTACCGTCTTGCTGATCGATTGCAAACGTGGTGACCGAGTATGGCTGCGAACGCAACGACGCATACAGACGGTGACGGTCAGGACTCACCGCCAGCGGCATCACGGTACCACCAGTCGGAACTTGTTCGACCAGGGTCAGGTTACCGTTCTTCGGGTTGAACTGCATGACGTAAATCTCTTTGCTGTCAGCATTCGACACATACACCATCGTACGCGCCTGTGCGACCGATGCTGCAGCCACCAGTGCAGCGATCGATGCGACTTGCACTGCCTTTACTGCCAACTTCTTTGCTTTCATGCTTTCTCCTCGATGAAAAAATGCCCCGCTATCAATCGACGCGGGGACTCGTTGATTTTAATGCAATGCCATCATTTAGGTGATCGGTGCCGGATTGAACAAAGTCAGGGCATTATGCAGCTTCCATTTTTCTGCCCAGGTCTGCTTGCGGCCGCTGGCCACATCGAGCATCAACTGGAACAATTCCCAACCGACGTCTGCGATGGTAGCTTCGCCACTGGCGATACGGCCGGCGTTGACGTCCATCAGATCATGCCAGCGTCGCGCCAAGTCATTGCGGGTAGCGACCTTGATCACCGGCACCGCAGCCAGGCCATAAGGCGTGCCACGGCCGGTGGTGAACACATGCAAGTTCATGCCGGCGGCCAGTTGCAAGGTGCCGCAGACAAAATCGCTGGCTGGCGTAGCAGCATAGATCAAGCCTTTTTGCTTGAGCTTGTCGCCCGGTGCCAAGACACCAGAAATCGGACTGGTGCCCGACTTGACGATAGAGCCCATGGCTTTCTCGACAATATTGGCCAAACCGCCCTTCTTGTTACCCGGCGTAGTATTGGCACTGCGGTCGACGCCACCTTGCTTGAGGTAATTGTCATACCAAGCCATCTCGCGAATCATCGCTTGCGCTACGTCTTCATTGATGGCGCGCGAAGTCAATTGATCGATGCCATCACGCACTTCGGTTACTTCTGAAAACATCACGCTGGCACCGGCGCGCACCAGCAGATCGGTGGCAAAACCTACCGCCGGATTGGCCGTCACACCAGAGAAAGCATCGCTGCCGCCGCATTGCACACCGACCACCAGATCGGCCGCCGGGCAGGTTTCACGACGGCGCTTGTCGAGTTCCTGCAGACGCGCTTCGGCCATGTTCATGATGGAATCGATCATGGAATTGAAGCCAACATGTTCCGCATCCTGCAGGCACACCACATAAGGCGTGCCTTCTTTGTGGATAGGAATCATGTTTTCTGGCAGTAGGCGATTCGGTTGCAGCTTTTCGCAACCGAGACTGACCACCATGGCTTGACCACCAAAGTTGGGATTGAGGCTGATATTGCGCAGCGTGCGAATCGGGATATTGGCGTTCGGCGCATCAATGGCCACACCGCAGCCATAGGTATGCTCGAGTGCCACGACATCTTCCACATGAGGATACTTCGGCAGCAACTCTGCGCGAATCCGCTTGACGGCATGCTCGACTACCCCAGCCACACATTGCACCGTGGTGGTAATGGCCAACAGATTACGCGTCCCGACCGAACCATCGGCATTGCGATAACCTTCGAAGGTATAACCTTCCAGGGGTGCCGCCGGAGGCGGTAAGCGCGTGGCGATTGGCAAATTATCGAGTTCGCGCGCCGGCGGCAAGGTCACTAACGACTCTTCGATCCAACTGCCTTTGGCGATATCGCGCGCGGCATAGCCGATGGCGACATCGTAGCGAATAATGGCGTCACCCTGGGCGATATCACGCAAGGCGATCTTGTGTCCCTGCGGCACCTGATTGATCAACGTCAGGCCATCGGGAAACACCGTGCCGGCTGGCAAACCGCGGTCATTGACGACGATGGCGACATTGTCATTGTCGTGCATCAAGATGTAACGAGGAATATTGACTGCGTTGGCTGGCGTTGTTTCAGTACTCATGGCGATTTCCAATGAATGCGATGTTGACGATCTTTATTACACGGATACTGCAATGCCGAGACCTGATGGTCCCGGCATGACGAAGCTGCACTATGGATCTCCAACTCAAATCGGCTTGAGTTCGACCCGCTTGATTTCCTTGACGATCACCAGATAGCTGATCACCGTCACCAAGGCATTGGCGCCGACGAATACCAGCGCGCCGCTGAACGAGCCGGTTTCCTTGAGAATATAACCAATCACGATTGGCGTGGTAATTCCGGCGGCATTGCCGAACATATTAAACAGGGCGCCGCTGAGACCAACGATTTCCTTGGGTGCCGTATCGGCCACCACGGCCCAGCCCAACGCGCCAATACCTTTGCCGAAGAACGCCACGGCCATGATGCCGACCACCATCCATTGCGCATCAACGTAGTTGCACAGGATCATCGTCGTCGACAACAGCATGCCCCCCACGATAGGAATCTTGCGCGATAGCGTTACGCTGTTGCCGCGTTTGATCAAACGGTCGGAAATCATGCCACCGACCACGCCGCCAATGAAACCGCAAATGGCTGGAATCGACGCCACGAAACCGGCTTTCAGAATCGACATGCCGCGTTCCTGCACCAGATACACCGGGAACCAGGTCAGGAAGAAATAAGTAATTGTATTAATGCAATACTGACCGATATAGACGCCCAGCAACATGCGATTGCTCAGCAACTGCTTGATGTAGGCCCACTTGGCCTTACCCGCATCCTTTTGCGCTGCAGCTGCCACCGCCGGTTTGGCTTGATCCATATCGACCAGGGCGCCGCCCTGTTCGATGTAATCGAACTCAGCCTTGTTGATGCGTGGATGGTCCTTGGGACTGTAGATCACCTTGATCCACACGAAGGCCATTACCACACCGATCACTCCCATCACAGTAAACACATGATGCCAGCCGTAGGCATGCGTGATCCAGCCCATCAGCGGCGTAAACAACACGGCAGCAAAGTATTGCGCCGAATTGAAGATTGCCGATGCGGTACCGCGCTCAGACGTTGGAAACCACGACGCCACAATACGGCCGTTGGCCGGAAACGACGGTGCTTCAGCCAGACCGACCAGAAAGCGCAGCACAAACAGCACTACCACTGCAGCACCGGTCCCCAGCCAGGTCACACCGCCTTGCATGATTGTAAATATCGACCAAAAGAAAATACTCAATGCATAAATAGTCTTGGAGCCAAAGCGATCAAGCAACCATCCACCAGGCAATTGCGCCAGCACATAGGCCCAGCTGAATGCTGAAAAGATATAGCCCATCATTACCGGGTCCAGACCCAGCTCCGCTTTCATGGAAGTGCCCGCAATCGACAGCGTGGCGCGGTCGGCGTAATTGAGCGTGGTCACCACAAACAGCATGAACAACACTAAATAGCGGATATGACTTGCTTTGACATTTGCGCCTGCGGCGGCGCGTACTTGACTGACACTCACTGACCGATCTCCCGACTGACACGGCACCGGATCACACCGACGACAACGCAAGGCGGGTCATACCACTGGATTAGCGTTGTGGTGATCTCCAGCTCAAGTTGGCATCACCTGCAAGGCGGCGCAACGGTATTTATTATGGAATAGCTACATGATGCCGCTTGTTATCAGTCATCATACAACGATAGCGCAGTATAAACAGCCGATTTTTGTTTGGCAAACGAATTATTGCGGCTTGCCAAAAAATCGCGCAAAGCCTCAAAGGACGCGGCCCTTGGTACCGCTACCAGCATTCAGAAGATCTAGTTAAGATAAAGTGAGACTAGCTAAGTTACTTTGTGGGGATCAAAGAAAATCGAACAATTCAGCTTCCCTGAAGGCAAGTTGTCTGACAATGCCTGCCAGCATAGAAAAGATCTGGCGACATAAAAACAGCCATCATCGTTACGGCGAAGATGGCTGTCGTGATATTGAAGCGATATCTTATTTAGGTAATAGCTGCGCCCGGATCTCCCCGCCCGGATGTGCGGCACTATGAACATTGACATACAGTCCACCGGCCATATAGGCCGCGTATTGTTCGTCGGTGAACTTGGCACCAGCCGGCACACTCCAGCCGTTTTCGCCATTCTTGGTCAGTGCGACAATGACCGGCCCGTTAGCGCCGACCATGCCAGTATGAATATGCGCCATCTTGCCTTCGATGCCGCTGGTGGTGATGCCGCCGCTGACAGACTTATCGGCGCTGACATTGATATTGGCAGTAGCACTGGCGCTTGAATCATTGGCGGGCACTTCGCTAGCCCCCTTCAACTCGGCGCTGACACTCTGCGCTGCCGCCGAACCAACTGCCAATGCCAGCGACAACAGCAACACCGCATTGGCTTGCTTGATCATACTCATCATGCTTTCTCCTGGTTTTCACATCGATACCGGCCTGTATCAATGGCGATTCTGGCCGGCCAGCATTCAGCCTGCAAGCAGGCAGCCCTACTCAACCCATCAAAATGACGGCCACTGCCAGCAACGCCGCTAATTCCAACTACAAAGGTGCGGGTCAACGTGGCCGTAGGCGCAAGGATATCTCAACCGGCATTCCCATGTGCGCCGGTCATCAACGTAAGCGATTTGGAGAGCCGCGTGAGCCAAACCCATTCGCTATGCGGCACGCCGATTGGCATGTTGGACGATGGCATTGCGCTCATCGGCGGTCAGTTCGAGCATGTCGGCATAGACCAGATCAACAGCTTGCTCATAGGTTAGTGTTGAATCAAGCGTCATCTTCTCCATCAGCAAGGCATTGGATTTTTTCAAATTACCATCGCATACGTCACGAATGAAGGCAAGTTTGCAGTCGATCTCGCTATCTGCAACACGGACCTGATTTTCCTTAGCTTGCCAACTGCGCCAGCGCCAAAACCAAATGACACTCCCCACCCCCAAGATGCCACCGATGATCAAATATCGCATCGCATTTTCCGCCCGAATATAAGTTTTTTTAATTGCACTTGGCGAGGTGATCAGGGCCATCCTCGCAGTCACATTACCAGTGTTCTGTTCTTGCTCAACGTCAGTCATCACATCTCGATGACAGTGCTGAAATCATGCCATTGAGGTTAACGAGAAACAATCAAAATCAAACAACATACCAGGTAGATTTGGCGAAAAAGACGAAAAGATTGCACAAAAAAACGCGCCCCTGAATTTGTCAGCATGACGCCAGCATTGCGTCAGTCACGTGTCAGCAATCTTGATCTGCGATTACTGGGCTGCTAGGGCGGCAACATCTATGCAGCCAAATTCCAGACCCACCTCACGTCTGCGAATTCATACACATTGCCATTTGCGCTCGCTCCCCACCGATCAAATACGGCACGCATCAGTGGCAACTGATCCTACGCAAAAAATAAGTCTTCTCCGCGAACCAAAGATTTGAGAACGCAAGTTATCGAACTGCGATTGGCACAAAAAAATTGAAAACTTTCCATCTGATAGAAGAGAGAAAAATCAAAGATAACAACGAGAAGAAAGATCGATTTTTGCAGTTTAAAATCCGTCTATTTTTGATACTTAATCCATTCAATTTAAAACTACAAAGATGCAACATTCGAAAATCCTACAACCCTTGCTACGACTGATTTATCGCACGGAACAAAGTCATTTCCAATATGATTTTCAAAATACGAAATGCTGACTTTTATCAAAAGAAAAATGATCGAAAAATATTTTTTTGCAATAGAATCTGGGTGCGAATACACCGGCAATACGGCCTTCATTTCGGCAGGAAAAATCTGCGTAAAAATTCTATTTTTTTCTTCAATTTTTATTGTTTTCGCTAAACAAAAATTTTGCATCTATCCAAACAAAACCTCATGGAGGAACAATTTGAGTATCCGAGTCGCCATACTGGATGATCATCCATTAATACTTGCGGGGGTTAGGCTAACGCTGGAAAAACTCTCCGTATGCGAAGTCATGATTTCCTCGTGCATCATCAGTGATCTCTACGAAAAACTTCTCATCACGCCATGTGATGTTGTCATCCTGGATTACGCCATGCCAATGGAAGTGATGCCCGACGGTGTGCAATTGATCAAGACACTGCGTCATCAACATCCAAAAATGCAGATCATTATGCTGACAACAATCGACCACCCGATGGTAATCAACAATTTGGCGACGCAGGATATTGCGGGACTGCTGAGCAAGGCTGACCCACTGGAACATATTCTTACGGCATTTGCATCACTGCGTGTGCGCGAACGCTACTACTCACCCACAATCAGTCGTATCCTGAAAGGGCAAGGAACCACGGAGACCAAGGGCTTGCACCTGCTCAGCCCAAAAGAATTGGAAGTCTTGCGACTACTCGTCGATGGCTTAAGTGTCTCGCAGGTTGCCACAAAACTGGCGCGTAGCAAGCAAACCATCAGCACACACAAAATCTCTGCAATGAATAAGCTCAATATTTCCACTAATGCAGAATTGTTTGAAGCAGCTTATCGCTACAACTTTAATCGGCGCGAAAAATAAAAATAAAGTTTCCTACGGACGGTTTTCCCCTCACTTAATTCATCCATCTTCCTCTAATGACAAGAGTCCATCGATTTGTGCAATGGCTTTCTCGCTTAGTACAATAAATTTACTACGCGCCTGTACATGCTGATCAACCCGCTCCAACTGTACGGCGGCGACAAAATCATCGATGGCTTTGGTCAAGGTAACAAACTCCATAACAGCAATCGCCCCCTTGACGCGATGCAGCCAGTGAGACAATTCCGCATCACCATACTTCGGGATCACTTCCAGATCCTGTTTCAAGGTATCTCGAAAGACCCGCAATACGGTCAGTTTGCCTTCCGCCCCCAACTCCACTTCGAGATGTTTGAGTTGCCAGGAGCTGATCGGGTCATTGCCAGGCAGGTCAAAATTGGCAAAAGCCTGATAACGTTCGGCCTCGTCGGCAACCTCTGCCAATGCAGCAACTTGCGGCAGTAATTTTTCGATGCAATCTGACAACATGGTTAAGCCAGTTGGCTTGACCAAGCAAGCATCCATTCCAGCATCCCTGGCAATTTGCTCATCCTCGGGGCGGGTGCTCGCAGTAATGCCAACTACCGGCATCCGCCCTAAACCCTGCGCATGTTCGATTTCCCGTATGTAACGCACTAAGGCGTAACCATCCAATTCTGGCATGTGGCAATCCGTCAATACCAAGGCGTAATTATTGAGGCGAAGAGCAGCGAAGGCTTCCAAGCCATTATTGACAACGTCACAATCGAAATGAAGGCGCGCCAGGAAACGTCGAATGACTTCCTGATTCGTGGGATTGTCCTCTGCCACCAAAATGCGCCCGTCTCTGCGTGGCTGCGCTTTGGCAGGTGCGACAATTTGATCAACGTCCTTCCCCTCATCCCCCTTGACCGCAACCAGGCAGGCCTGCCTGAGCGTTACCCATTGCACCGGATTGGCATTGATTTGCAAGATGCGCGCGGCACCTTCGGCTGCCCCCCAACTCAGCTCGATCTTTCCGGGCTTGGTACTGATGCCAATTTTTAAATCCGCCTTGGGGTCATCCACCACGACCATCCCCAGTGCCGTCAAATACATCTGCACTGCGGTGCGAATATTGTAGTCAGGCAGCAGCAACCACACGCGTTTATCGCGCAGGCTGGCAATCGAACAATCTCGTTCCGCGATTGCCAATGTCAGTTCCAATTGGGCGGTAGTACCGACGTTTTCAATGCTATCGATTGTGATGTCACCATTCATCATGGTCATCAGTCGCCGACAAATACTCAGCCCCAGACCGGTGCCGCCAAATCGCCGACTGATAGAGGAATCTTCCTGCACAAACGGTTCAAACAGACGAGATAGCTGATCCTTGGAAATTCCTTTGCCAGTGTCTTCTACCATCATGTGCAAACGTTGGTAATCGCTGGCATCCTCTGCAACCCGAATACGAAGAATGATGCTGCCATGTGCGGTGAACTTGATGGCATTGCTCAGAAAATTAAACAGCACCTGACGTAGCCGAGTGCCATCAACAATATGCCGGGCAGCCACGACAGCATCAACTTGCACACGCAACTGCAAACGCTTCTCTTGCGCTCGGCCGGCAAGCAAGCCGAAGGCTTGGTCACACAGTTGGCGCAAATCGACTGCGGTATAGCTGAGTGACAAATGACCAGCTTCAATCTTGGAATAATCCAGAATATCATCGAGAATTGCCAGCATAGTCCCCGCTGAGTCGCGCATCATTTTTACCAGGCCGGCTTGATCATTGCTCAAGGGAGTATCTTCGAGCACTTCGGCCAACCCCATCACCCCATTCATTGGCGTGCGGATTTCATGACTCATCATGGCCAGGAATTCATCCTTGGCGCGCGATGCAGCCTGCGCCGCCTCGGTCACGGTGTGCGACGCCGTTTCGTGCTCCTTAGTGATATCGCTCCAGTAGCCATTCCAGGTAACAGAGCCATCCACTTCCCGGCGCGGCACAATATGACCGGCAAGCCATAAAAGCTGACCATCATTATTGACGCGAAACATCGGGCGCACTGGTTTGAGAGTGGCAGCAGAGCGCCGGACTTGTTCTTCCAGACCGGCACGATCTTCCGGCACCACCCGCATCATGGCATTGCGCTCATCGGCCATCATGACCTCGGCGGAAATCCCAAACAAGGCAATGACATTGCCGCTGACAAAGGTGAACGACAGCTTTCCTGCCGGGGCCTGATGCAATTGAAACACGACCACTGTCAAATTCTCGGTCAAGTCCCTTAAGCGCCGCCCTGTTGCTTCCGCCAGCGCAAGCGCACGACGTGATTGACTCAGATCAATTAACAATCCAACCATACCAATCACGCCATACTGCGTCGTTGACAAAACTGGTGTCATCGAAAATAAGGCAATGCTTTCATTACCTTTTCCGTCGACATACGTAATTTCGTCTACAAACACTTCACCATTGTTATTTGCATTGCGCCGAATATCAGCAAGCGTTTTTTTCAGTGTGCTGGAAAACGGCAGCACATCCGTTGCGATCACGCCAATGACTTCACTACGCGAGAGATCAAACAAAATTTCGAAGGCGCGATTGATCGCAAGTAGGCGACCGTCATGATTTTTGATCAGCATCGGATGCGGCACAGCATCCATGGCAATTTGCAACAACTGCACTTGATCGGCAAGACGCTGCTCGGCGAGCATGCGTGCGCGCGTTTCGTTGCGCCGCCTACTATACAAATACCACGCCCCCAGCAGCGACAGCAATGCAATCAAGCTCGCGACGAACAATGACCAAGGCAGCGCGGCCCAGTCAATAGCAGCCTCGACTGGCGGCGCCAGCCACTTGTTACGCAACTGCCGCATTTCGCTCTCGGATAGTGCTTGCAAAACACGGTTAATCAACGGCAACAAGGCACTATGGCGCTCATTGAGCGCCAACGACAGTGGCATCGGTTCATTGAGTGCCAGACTGACCTTCAGCTTTCCGGCATAAGCACGCTTGATCATCAAATCAACCGCCATCAAACTGGTTGCACAGGCGTCAACACTGCCTTGTTCGATCAGATCGAGTGCCTCTTTCAAGCTATCCGTTTCAACAATCCGCACGCCTGGCAACGCGCTCTCCACCACTTGTGTATCCAGTAATTCAGTGCGCACCACTGCCACGCGTGAACCGGCCACGTCGTCCGGTGAAGAAAAGGTGGGATCAGCCTGACGCTGTACCAGAACCAGCCGATATCGCCCCAACGAATCGCTAAACAGCATCTGATTGAAATTCTTGTTTCCTGGTGCGACACCAGCAACGACATCCAACTGTCCTTGCCCGGCAGCCTTGACGATATCATCCCATTTATTGATTTTTGCGCGTTCGAAGCGGATACCTAGCGTGCGTGAAAAATACTCCAGATAGTCATTGAGCATGCCATCGGTCTTACCCTGCTTATTAATGAAGGAAATCGGTTCCCAGTCGGTCGAGTAACCCAGTGCCAACGGCGGTAATGACGCCAGATAAGAACGCTCCAACGGTGTCAGATCGATTCGTTCCTGCAGGGCTTCGTGAACACCATCGCTGTAGTAATGCCCTAACCAAGACGAAATGACAGAAAAACGTTTGGTGTCGGTAAGTTTTTTTAAACCATTGTTAAGCCCCGCCAACAAACCTTGATCGTTTGATGCAACCGCAAAACGAAAAGCAAAGTTCACTCCAGGAATACCGCGCGTTTGTGCCAAACCCGCATTGGGCGCGCGTACCCGCAAATAATCAACCAGTGCGCCTGGGCCGATGTAGACATCGATACGTTCTGCCGTCAGCGCAGGCACGATTTCGTCGGCCGACAAGTGAACCAGCGTCGACTTCGGGAGCAAACTACGCAGCATGTCATTCAATGAAGACTCGCCCAAAATACCAATACGTGCATGCGACAAGTTTTGTAGATTACCGTAATCCTTTACGCTGACCCGACTAAGCAGACCCACTTTATCTTCCAGATAAGAAGTGGAAAATCCCAGACAGCGCTCGCGCTCAGTCGTGGCAACAACATTGAGTGCCATATCGATTTTTCCTGCACACAATGCCTGCGTGACCTCTTCGGCAGTCTTAAATTGACGCGTCTTTATGGTCACTGGCCGTCCAGCGATGATGGCACGCAACAAGTCCGGTCCAAGCCCGACCATGTCGCCTTCCGGCGTCAGTGCCTCAAATGGCAAACGTGGAAGAATGCCAACCGTCAGGGTGCTATGTTCGTCAAACCAATCCTTCTCCTCCGACGCAGCCGACACTGGCAATGCCAGCAAGAGGCCTGCAGCACAGCTCAGTAGGAAAAACGAAAGTGCCTGATAGCAGCCGTACCACCACGGCTTTTTTTTGAGTATGTTCATGTCGTCCTCTGAACAACGCCAACTGCCTCGATTTCAAGCCAAATTTCCGCTTAGGTGAGTAATTTGTCAGCAAATTAAACGGCATCAACGTCATTCCTGACGATGTGCGAGCCGGATTCTTTTTATTCGCAGTAAGCGAGAAATAGACGCGGCAAACCAATAATTTCAAGTTTTCACGTAATACGTCATCCAAACTCTTTCCATTGCTCTGCGGCACCAACCAGATTTCTCATGCACGTTCCTTTTCATTTTCTGGAAACTGATACGCCTGCAGAAGAGGTGTAGCGAAAAACCTGCACGCGCAGGAAGTCAAACCATGGATTGCAGAACCGGCCACCGTTGCCGTCCCCCGCGTCATGAAAGATCGACAGCATAGCGAAAATCAGCAAAGAAAATAATTGGACCAGTACTAGAAAATATATCGATATTATTACCAGTAAATACGCAATTCATGCACTCCAACAATCGACTTGAAATCACAAAATCTCACCAAAGAGAGTCAAAATTTGGCTTACTCCAACGTTAAAAAAATGGAACCCCGAATACAGGCGCAAGACGACCCGACCATCTGCGGCTCAACGCTTTTGGAAAAATTGCGCGTGGCAAAACAGTCACCGCAAGCGACCAAATAAGGAAAAGAGCATCTTGCGATACAATCGCAAGGCATTTTTTTGCATATAAAAGTGCCGATTCGACATTGCAAAAAAATAAAATAGGTCACCGTGCCTCCGCTAACCAGAGGCGATCCTCAGCAAGGTGAATTGCACTTTGATCACAGCGCGGGCATTGCATCGCACAACTCGTCGGACCAATCTAATAAGGAGAGACAATTCATGACGTATTCCGCATCCGCTACCCGCTACGAAACCATGCAATATCGCAATTGCGGCCGTAGCGGTCTGAAGTTGCCATTGCTGTCGCTGGGCATGTGGCACAATTTTGGCGACACCAATGCGCTGGCAACCCAACGTGACATGCTGCGCACTGCGTTCGACCTCGGCATCACCCATTTCGATCTAGCCAACAACTACGGTCCTCCATACGGCAGCGCAGAAAGCAATTTCGGCCACCATTTCAAACAGGACTTTCAGCCCTATCGCGATGAGTTGATCATTTCGACCAAAGCAGGCTGGGACATGTGGCCCGGTCCATACGGTCAAGGCGGTGGCTCGCGCAAATATGTGCTGGCCAGTCTAGACCAGAGCCTCAAGCGCATGGGACTGGACTATGTCGACATTTTTTATTCCCACCGTTTTGATCCCGATACGCCACTGGAAGAAACCATGGGCGCACTAGCGACTGCCGTGCAGCAAGGCAAAGCCTTATATGTTGGCGTATCGTCCTATTCCCCGCAAAAAACCCAGGAAGCAGCCGAGTTGCTGCGGCAATGGAACATCCCTTGCCTGATTCATCAGCCGTCCTACAACATGCTCAACCGCTGGATCGAACAAGGTCTGCTCGACACGCTGGAGCAACAAGGAATGGGTTGCATCACCTTCACGGCACTGGCACAAGGCATCCTGAGCGACAAATATCTCAACGGTATTCCACAAGATGCACGCGTCAACCGTGCCGGCGGTGGCTCACTGAAAAGTGAGCATCTGAGTGAAGACAACCTGGCACGCGTGCGCGCACTCAATGAAATCGCCAAGGCCCGCGGTCAGACGCTGGCACAAATGGCACTGGCCTGGGTGTTACGCGATCCCCGTGTCACTTCAACGCTGATCGGCGCTAGCAACAGCAAGCAGATTCGTGAGAACGTCGCGGCCCTCGATAACCTGGTGTTCACGCCGCAGGAATTGGCCGCCATCGATGCTCAGGCCAAAGAGGGACAAGTCGATTTATGGAATGTGTCGTCGCGTCATTGAGACGACATCGCTGCCGTCAGCAATGACGGCAGCGATTCATTGATTACTGCAATGCGGCGCGCACCGATGCTACCAATGACATGGTCGGCCGGCCAATCAATGCAGACAACTGACGACCATCATCGAACAAGGCCCCCTTTGCAGCGGCAGCATCCGAATCCGATAGCAGGTCGGCAATCTCTGCCGGCAAGCCGATCTGCACCAACGCTGCCTGATAATCCGCCTGCGGCAAATTCTGATAGACGACGGACTTGCCAGACTGGCGCGTTACCTCTGCGGCCAGCTCACTGAGCGTGTAAGCCTGATCACCTGCCAGTTCGTACACCTTGCCTGCGTGCCCGCTACCGCTTAAAACAGCGGCTGCCGCTGCAGCGTAGTCGCTGCGTGCAGCCGACGCAATACGGCCATCGCCAGCACTGCCATATAAAGCTCCCTGCGCGACGCCACCAGGGATGGCCGCAGTGTAATTCTCGGTATACCAGCCATTACGCAAGATCACAGCAGCCAGACCACTAGCGCGAATTGCCTGCTCGGTCTGCTCATGCTCTTCTGCCAGACCGAGTTCAGAGGTGTCTGCGCGCAGCACACTGGTATAAGCCAACAGCGCCACGCCAGCACGTTTGGCGGCATCAATCACTGCCACGTGCTGCGCCAGACGCTGACCAAGTTGATTCGACGAAATCAGCAACACCTTCTCGGCCCCCTGAAACGCCGTATCAAGGCTGGCCGGCTGCGTATAGTCGGCATGCCGCACCTGCACACCGAGCGCCGCCAGGTCTGCCGCCTGCTCAGGGTTACGAACGGCGGCAACGATTTTCCCGGCAGGGACAGACTGCAACAATGCAGTAATAACAAGACGGCCCAACTGGCCAGTGGCTCCGGTAACGACGATCATGATGCTTCCTTTATAAGAATGAACAGAAATGTGGCAACGAAACCGAAGCTTACCCACAATACTAACTTTTAGTAAGTACGCACAAAAAGGTTAGTGTAAAATAAAGCCATGAATACACGCGCCCCACTTCCACCCCCCCCTATTTCTCTCAAGGAGCGCTTACGTCGCGGTGAATTGTTTGCCGCCGACTGCCCTTCTCGCGAAGTCTTGAAGCACATCACCAGCCGTTGGGGCACGCTGGTATTGGTGGCATTACTGGATGGAACGCTGCGCTTCAGCGACTTGCGCCGCAAGATCGGCGGCGTCAGCGAAAAAATGCTGGCGCAAACGCTGCAGGGATTGGAAGGTGATGGACTGGTATTGCGCCGCTCACATGAGGTCGTGCCACCACATGTGGATTACACATTGACGCCGTTGGGATTAGAAGCAGCGCAGCGTATGGAAACGCTGACGGATTGGATCGAGATCAATTTGCCACTGATCCTGTCCAATCGGAGCAAATGAGGTACTACAAACTTAGGTATCATCTCCCATCGAATCCTGTCGGGAGCAGTCACTTGGGCTCTATTAACCTGAGTTTTTTGTCAGACCGACGTGTGATCATGTTTCCAAACAGCATGACAGCAACGATCGCTATTACCGATAGCAGGAAAACCAGGACATTGACTGCTCCAGAGACGGCAAACAAGCCGATCTTCATTGCCGGCAGCAGCGGC
>Ga0066798_10000288_pt1 | contig 28675 bp, 21 predicted proteins | sample PersoiDNA2013203_FD_70961 | JGI IMG/M metagenome (GOLD analysis project Ga0066798, IMG submission 70961) | Permafrost soil microbial communities from the Arctic, to analyse light accelerated degradation of dissolved organic matter (DOM) -... | ecosystem: Environmental > Terrestrial > Soil >... | reverse complement strand
TCGAGCACTTCGCCCGGCCCTACCAGCGCGAGTTGTACGGGAAAAAATCCTGCCGCCAGTTCATGGACAGCACACCGCTGATCGCCGACAAGGACACCAGCCTGCAGGACCTGTCGTACCGGATGGTGGAATCGGCCGCCCACCACCTGTTCAACGGCTTCATCATCACCGACGGGGGCCGCTACCTGGGCATGGGCACGGGCCACGACCTGATGCGCGAAATCACGCAGATGCAGATCAACGCCGCCCGCTATGCCAATCCGCTGACGCAACTGCCGGGCAACGTGCCCATCAACGAACATATCGACCGGCTGCTGGCCAGCGGCACGCGCTTCTGGGTGTGTTATTGCGACCTGGACCACTTCAAGCCGTTCAACGACGTGTACGGCTACCGCCGCGGCGACGACGTGATCCAGCTGGCGGGGCGCATCCTGTCCGGCCATTGCGACCCGGACCGGGACTTCGTCGGCCATATCGGCGGCGACGACTTCATGCTGCTGTTCCAGAGCGAGGATTGGGAAAGCCGCTGTGCCGCCATCCTGGCCGAATTCGCCGCCAGCATCACGGCGTTCTACAGCAACGACGATTGCGAGCGGGGTGGCTACTTCAGCGAGGACCGGCAAGGCAGGAAGGTGTTCTATTCGCTGATGAGCCTGTCACTGGGGGTCATCAAGGTCGAGCCGCGCCAGTATTATTCGCATCACCAGATCGCCACCAGCGCGGCGGAGGCGAAGAAGCAGGCCAAGAAAATCCATGGCAACAGCCTGTTCCTCGACCGGCGCCAGGAGCCGCAGCGCTAGTCCTATGCCCGGTGCGCGTCGCGCCACCGCTGCGTCATCTGCAGCGCCGAGCCCAGCTCCTCGCGCGTCAATCGCCGCTCGATGAGCTTGCGGTTGGTGCGGGCCGTTTCGTCGCCCGCCTCGGCCGCCAGGGAAATCCACATATACGACAGCACGGGATTCTGCTCGACGCCCCGGCCGCTGTTGTACATGCCGCCCAGGTTGTACTGGGCCAGCGGGTGCCCCTGTTCGGCCGCCTTGCGGTACCAGCGCACGGCTTCGATATCGTCCTGGGGCACGCCCTGGCCGTTGGCATACATGACGCCCAGGTTATTCTGGGCGCTGGCATCGCCCTGCGCGGCCGCGTGGCGGTACCAGGCGACGGCGCGCGCTTCGTCCTTCGGCACGCCGTGGCCGTTGGCATAGATGACGCCGACATTGAACTGCGCATTCGCCGCGCCCTGCTCGGCCGCCTTGCGGTACCAGTCCAGCGCCTGCTCCGCATCGCGCTCGACGCCCCGGCCGTAGGCATACAGGCTGCCCAGGTTGTACTGGGCCAGCACGTGGCCGGCGTCGGCGGCGCGGCGGTACCAGTCTGCCGCCAGCGCCTCGTTCTTCGGCAGGCCGTGGCCGTTGGACAGCATCACCGCCAGGTGGAACTGCGCGTCGGCGTCGCCCTGGTCGGCGGCCCGCTGCAGCCACGAGCAGGCCCGTTCCAGGTCCGCCGTCACGCCCCGCCCTTCCGCGTAGGCGATGCCGAGGTGGCGCTGGGCCGCCGCGTGGCCCTGGGCGGCGGCCTGGCGGTACCAGGCAATGGCCTGGGTATCGCTTTGCAGCACGCCGTGGCCGCGCCGGTACATCAGGCCCAGGTTCAGCTGCGCCGTGGCGTCGCCCTGCAGCGCCGCCTTGCGGAACCAGGCCAGGGCCAGCTGGAAATTGCGCTGCGTGCCCAGGCCCTGGGCATACGCTTCGCCCAGCAGGGTCTGGGCGCTGGCCACGCCCTGCTCGGCGGCGCGGCTGAACCAGGTCAGGGCCATGTCGTCGCTGCGGGGCACACCGCGCCCCTTGCGGTACATCAGACCCAGGTTCTGCTGGGCGGACGCGTCGCCCTGCTTGGCCGCCATGCGGAACCAGAACACGGCCTCGGCATCGTCGCGGGCCGTGCCGCAGCCGTTGTAGTACATGGCACCGAGATGATTCTGGGCAAAGGCGATGCCTTGCAGCGCCGCCAGCCGCATCCACGTGAATGCCTGTTCCGCGTCGCGCTCGACGCCTTTGCCCCGCTTGTACAGCAAGGCCAGGTTGAACTGCGCATACGGATTGCCAGCCTCGGCGGCGCCTCGAAACCACGCGCGGATGCTGACTTCCTCTTTCGAATAGCGATGTTTCATGCCAGTTCCCCCATCCAGCACGTCGATGTTGTAAGAAGTTTAATAAATGGTTGCGCATTCCATTTGCGCGGTCTCAATCGCTTTATCAGTTTGTAATGCACAACCTTGCAAGACGCGACGCACGACAAAAGGCCCGCAGCGTCTGCACGCGGCGGGCCCCGGAATCAGGCGAAATCAGGCAGGTGGCGGAGTCAGCCGGCTGGCGGCACCGTCGCGGCGGCATGCTTCTGCAGCCAGGTGTGCACCTTGGCGGCGGCCAGGCGGTTCACCGAAAGCAGCAAGCCCGCGTCCACGCGGGCGATGCCGTAGCTGCTGGCCAGGTGGCGGCCGATGTGCAGCAGCAGTTCCGCCGCCACTTCCGCATCGGCCTCGGCCCGGTGGGCCGTGCCGCGGAACGGGATTCCCAGGCGGCCGCTCAGTGTGCCCAGCTTGTAGCTGCCCAGTTGGGGAAACACGCGCCGTGACAGCTTGAGCGAGCAGACCGTGCCCGGATGGCCCGGCTCCAGGCCCAGCCGGCTCCCTTCCGCGCGCAGGAACTTCTCGTCGAAGCTGGCGTTGTGGGCAGCCAGGGTGTCGGCGCCGATGAATTCCACGAGGCGCGGCACCACTTCCGTGGCCGGCGGCGCGCCGTCGACCATCTGCTGCGTGATGCCCGTCAGGCTGGTAATGAACGACGGGATGCGCACGTGGCAGTTCACCAGCGACACGAAGCGTTCGACGATGCGGCCGTCGACGATGCGCAGCGCCGCCACTTCCGTGATGCGATCGCCCATGTCGGGCGACAGCCCCGTCGTTTCAAAGTCGATCATGACGACCGGTTCAGCCAGCATCGCTACCCTCTCTTTATATGGTGATCAGCCGAACTTGCGCACGGCGTCGAGTGCCAGGCCGGCGCCGATGCTGCCGAACAGGTCACCTTCAACCTTGCGCGCGCCCGGCACCAGCGCGCCGATCCGTTCGCGCAGCAGGCCCACGCCGGACGAGCCGCCGGTGAAGAACACCGTGTCGACCTGGTCCGGGCGCACGCCGGCGTCGGCCAGCAGCTTGCCCACCGTCGTGCCGACGTCGTCGACCAGGTGGCCAATGGCAGTCTCGAACAGCACGCGGCGCACGTCAAGCACGACCTGGGGGGACAGGCGCTCAAGGTCCAGCCGCACCGCTTCCTGCGACGACAGCGCGATCTTGCCCTCTTCCACCTTCATCGCCAGCCAGTGGCCGGCGCGGTCCTCGATCAGGTTCTGCAGCCGCTTCATGGCCTGCTGGTCCTGGGCGTCGCGCACCAGTTCGGCCAGCTGGATCCACATCTTCTTCGTGTAGGCCTGGTTGATCGTGTGCCATGTGGCCAGGTTGAAGTAGTAGCTGGACGGAATGGCGCTGCTGTTCTTCAGCAGCGAGCCGTAGCCCAGCAGGGGCATGACGGCCGCCAGGCTCAGGTATTTATCGAAATCCGTGCCGCCGATATGTACGCCGCCGTTGGCGAGGATGTCGTCGCGGCGGTCCAGCTTGGCCGCGCGTTGGGGCGACAGGCGCACCAGCGAGAAGTCGGACGTACCGCCGCCGATGTCGGCGATCAGCACCAGCTCCTCGCGGTCGATCTGCGACTCGTAGTCGAAGGCGGCGGCGATCGGCTCGAACTGGAAGTCGATGTGCTGGAAGCCCACCGAGCGGGCGATCTCGCCCAGCGTGTCCTGGGCCAGCTGGTCGGCCTTGGCATCGTCGTCGATGAAGTGCACGGGACGGCCCAGCACGACGGACGTGAAGGGCTGGCCGGCGGCACTGTCGGCGCGGCGCTTCAGTTCGCCGATGAATTGCGCCAGCAGGGTACGGAACGGCACGGCGCGGCCGGCCACTTCCGTCTGTCCGTCCATCAGGCTCGTGCCCAGCAGGCTTTTGAGCGAACGCATCAGCCGGCCCTCGTAGCCGGCCAGGTAGTCGGCCAGCGCGGCGCGCCCGAAGGTAACGCCGTCATCCTCGGCATTGAAGAACACGACGGACGGCAAGGTGGTCTTGCCCTCTTCCAGTGCCAGCATCACGCTGGCGGCTGCGCCCGGGCGTACCCAGCCCACGGTGGAATTGGAAGTGCCGAAGTCGACACCGCAAGCATTTGCCGCATTTGCCATTACAACCTTTCATAGACCTGTGGGCCGGATGGCGCCGCGCAGATCACGCGAGCCCGTCACGGCGCCGAAGGGGCGGTATTTTAGCAGAGAACGATTTGAGCCAGATCAAAAAGCCCAGCCCATAACTAATTACCCTAGGAAATTCACACAAGCTCAGGAATCGACCATGAAAAACCCCGCTCACACGCAAACACCGGACCCGGCCAAACGCCCGCCCATGCAGGCCGTGCGACCGCACAAGAGCGCCGACATCCACGCCATCGGCAGCGGCACCCGCGTGCGCCACGAACAGGCCCTGTCACGCACCCACGCCGTGTGGCGCCGCCGCGCTGGCGCCACCCTGCCCCTGCTTCTGGCCATTGCAGCCGCCGTCGCCCTGGTCTAGGCGCGCCGGGGTCGCGCGGGCGCGACACCCGAGGCCAGCCTCGGCAGATAAAATTGCCACACGGTAAGTATTTCAGTTATGCTCGGTTTCACAACAGGTGCCTTACGGCAACCCAAGAGAGACGATGAGAAAAACGAAACCACCCGCAATGGCCGAACTGGCCGCCGCCCAGTCCCTGAACCACGTGGCGCTGGAGCGTCCGATCGACCGGCAAAGCGTGGCGCGCGCGTCCGCACGCGGCGAACGCCGCGTCACTTCCTACGATGTGGCGATGCTGGCCGGCGTGTCGCAATCGGCCGTGTCGCGCTGCTTCAAACCCGGCGCCAGCGTGTCGAAATCTACCTATGCCCGGGTGATGAAGGCCGCCGCCGGCCTCGATTACATCCCCAACGCGGCCGCGCGCAGCCTGATCACGCGCCGCTCGAACATGGTGGCCGTCGTCATTTCCCAGCTGGCCAATCTGTACTACCCGGAAGCGCTGGCCGAGCTGTCGCAGCAGATCGCCCGGCGCGGCAAGCGCGTGCTGCTGTTTACGATGCAGCATGAGAGCGACGTCGAATCGATCCTGGCCGATATCTGGCAATACCAGGTCGACGGCGCCATCGTCGCCGCCGCGCTGACGGACGCCCAGGTGGAGGAATTCGAGCGGCGCCACCTGCCGCTGGTGATCTTCAACCGCAACCTGCGCGGCCAGGCCGTCAACAGCGTGCTGTGCGACCAGTACGAGGCGGGCCGCCTGCTGGCCTCGAAGCTGGCCGCTGCCGGCCACCGCCGCTTCGGCATCATCGCCGGGCCGGCCGACTCCCCCGTCGCCACGGAACGGCGCCACGGGGCCTGCGACCGTTTGCAGGAACTGGGCCTGCCGCCACCCGTCATCGTGGGCGGCCAGTTCGACTATGCCAGCGGCGTGCAGGGCATGCGCCAGATCGTCGCGCAGGGCGACGTGCCCGACGCGATCATCTGCGGCAACGACGTGATGGCCATCGGCTGCCTCGACTGCGCCCGCCAGGAACTCGGCATCGACGTGCCGGGCCGGCTCTCCGTGGCCGGGTTCGACGCCGTCGAGCCGTCCAACTGGCTCAGCTACAACCTGACCACCCTGCGCCAGCCCATCCACAATATGGCGCTGGCGGCGGCGGACCTGCTGTCGTCGCTGATCGAATCGCACGGCGGCACGGCGGAGAAACGCACCTTCGCGCCGCAGTTCATTCCGGGCGCGACGGCGCGTCTGCTGCCGGCGGTGGCGCCGGCCGATACGCTGGCGGCTTAGCGCCCACCGGCCGCCAGCCGAAAAAAAACCCGCCGCGGCGGGTTTTTTCGTGGCCGCGTGAAACTCAGCCGGCAGCGATGCGCGCGGCAATATGGGCCAGCGCCTCTTCCACCTGGTCGACCAGGATCAGGCACAGGTCGCCCGGCTGCAGCCGTTCCAGCGCCGTGTCGATGGCGACGAATTCGCCGTTGATCTCCAGCACCTGCTCGGTGCGGCTGGCGCCGCGCAGGCCTTCGCGCAGCAGCGCAATGACTTCGCCGTCGGCGCGGCCACGCTGGCACTGGTCCTGGTACAGCACCACGTGATCGAAGGCCTTGCCGAGGATTTCCGTCTGCTGGCGGATGTCCTCGTCGCGCCGGTCGCCGGCACCGCTGATGACGACGGAGCGGCGCAGCGCCGGCATCGCCTCGACGGCCTGCACCAGGGCCAGCATCGCGTCCGGATTGTGGCCGTAGTCGGCGATCACGGTGGCGCCACGGTAGTCGAACACATTGAAGCGGCCAGGTGCGTTATGGCTGTCCGTCGTGAAGGTCTTCAGGCCCAGGCGGATGGCCTGCCAGTCGATGCCCGCGCCCCAGGCGGCGGCCACGGAAGCCATCGCGTTCTCCACCTGGAAGCCGATCTGGCCATTGCGGGTGATGGGCACGTCGGCCAGCGCGATGCGCTCCATGAACTTGCCTTCCACCGCGACCAGGTCGCCGTTCTCGACGTACACGGTACGGCGGCCCTGGGCCACGTGCGTCGCCACCACGGGGTGGTAGCGGTCGGCGCCGAAGAAGGTCACCTTGCCGCGGCAGGTGGCCGCCATCGCCGCGACGATCGGGTCGGTCGCGTTCAGCACGGCCATGCCGTTGTCGTCGACGTTCTGCACGATGACGCGCTTGAGCACGGCCAGGTCTTCCACCGTCGTGATGTAGTTCAGGCCCAGGTGGTCGCCCGCGCCGATATTGGTGACGACCGCCACCTTGCAGCGGTCGAACGCCAGGCCTTCGCGCAGGATGCCGCCGCGCGCCGTCTCGAACACGGCCGCGTCCACGTCCGGATGCTGCAGCACGTTGCGGGCGCTTTTCGGGCCCGAGCAGTCGCCGCTGTCGATCTGGCGGCCGTTCACGTAGACGCCGTCCGTATTGGTCATGCCCACGCGCAGGCCGCTCGACGCGAGCAGGTGGGCCGTCAGCCGCACCGTCGTCGTCTTGCCGTTCGTGCCGGTGACGGCGATGACGGGAATACGGCCGTCGTCGCCTTCCTCGAACAGGGTGCCGACGATGGCCTCGCCGATGGGGCGGCCCTTGCCATAGGACGGCGACAGGTGCATGCGCAGGCCCGGCGCGGCATTGACTTCCACCACGCCGCCGTTCTGCTCCTCGATGGGGCGCAGCACGCTGTCGACCACCACGTCGACGCCGCAGATATCCAGGCCGATCATCTGCGCCGCTTCCACCGCGCGCGCCGCCACTTCCGGATGGACGTCGTCCGTGACGTCGGTGGCGCTGCCGCCGGTGGAGAGGTTGGCGTTGTTGCGCAGGATGACGCGCTGGCCCTGGGCCGGCACCGAGTCGGCCTCCAGGTCCTGCATCTTCAGGCGCGCCAGCGCGATGTCGTCGAAGCGGATCTTCGTCAGGGAGGTGGCGTGGCCGCTGCCCCGGCGCGGATCGGCGTTGACAATGTCGACCAGCTGGCGCACCGAGTGCACGCCGTCGCCCACCACGTGGGGCGGATCGCGGCGCGCGGCGGCCACCAGCTTGTTGCCGATGACGAGCAGGCGGAAGTCATGGCCGGCCAGGAAGCGCTCGACCAGGATATCGTCGCGGAATTCGCGCGCCGTGTGATAGGCCGCATGGGTCGCCGCTTCCGTCGTCACGTTGACGGTAACGCCCTTGCCCTGGTTGCCGTCCTTCGGCTTGATCACCACCGGCAGGCCGATTTCCAGCGCCGCCGCCCACGCGTCTTCCGCGCTGGTGACGGAGCGGCCCGTCGGCACGGGCACGCCGGCCGCGTCCAGCAGCTTTTTCGTCAGTTCCTTGTCCTGCGCGATCGATTCGGCGATGGCGCTGGTCGAATCGATTTCGGCGGCCTGGATGCGGCGCTGCTTGCTGCCCCAGCCGAAAGCGACCATCGAGCCCGACGTCATGCGGCGGTACGGGATCTTGCGGGCCACGGCGGCATACACGATGGCGCCCGTGCTGGGGCCGAGACGCACGTCTTCGTCCAGGTCGCGCAGTTCCGTCAGCGCGGCCGTCAGGTCGAAGGGCTGGTCCGCCATGGCGGCGTTGACCAGCTGCTCGGCCAGCTCCACCGCGCGGCGGCCCACTTCTTCTTCGGTGTACTCCACCACCATCTGGAAGATGCCCTGCTCCACTGTCGCCGTCGTGCGGCTGAACGTGACGGGGCAGCCGGCTTCGGCCTGCAGCGCCAGGGCCGTCAGCTCCAGCACATGGGCCATCGGCACGGCATCGGCATGGCCGTGCGGCTGGAACTGGCCGATGCGGGGGAAGCGGGCGCGCAGGCGCACTTCGAAGCCGGCCAGCTTGTCGACCGCCAGTTCGTCCGGCGTGCAGGAGACGATCGCCTCGATCGCCGTGTGGTGGCTCCACAGATTCGGGCCGCGCAAGGCGCGGGTACGGATGACTTCCATTGATGTTCCTGTCTGTCTTTGTACTGCTGACTTTTATTCTGAAAAGTTGCCTGAAAACGGGGGACTGTCCCCGGTTTCCAGGCAAGAAGCTTAGGCGGCGCGGCGGGTCTTCCACTCGAAGGTGCGCAGCGCGGCGGCGATCAGGTCCGGCGACAGGCCCAGGGCCCAGCCCGTGGCCAGCGCGGCCAGCACGGCTTCGCGGCATTCCTCCTCGTCGCTCGGCAGGCAGCTCGCGGGCAGCACGGCGACGACGTCGGCGCCATCGGCCAGCACGAAGCCGCCATCGGCCAGGAACACGGCCTTGCCGCCGGCCTGGCGGTGCGCGTCGATCGGTCCGGCGTGCGGGTCGATGCCGTAGAAGATCACGCCGCCGTCGCACAGGCGCGCCATGTCGGCCACCTGGGCGTCCCCCGCGTTCAGCACGGCCACGCCTTCGGGCAGCACGACGTCGACCTGGTTGCGCAGCACGTTGACCATCTTCTCGGGCGAGTCGATATAGAACTCGTGCAGCTGCTCGTGGCCCTCGGTGTCCGTGACGACGCCGACGGTGCAGCGGTCGTAGGCGAAGCCCTCGGTCAGGATCATGCGGTTGCCGTTGGCGAAGACGGCCGACTCGACGTTCTTGTTGAGCAGCAGGCGCTGGCCCGATTCCCATTCGGTCAGCGGGCCGCGGGCGATCTTGCGCCCGTTCAGGTAGACGCCCTCCTCGCAGGCCACGCCGACGTAGCGGCCCGACACCTGCAGCTGCCACGCCGTCAGGCGCGCGATCAGCGCCGTATGGCGCGTGCCGGAGACACCGACGATGGGAATGCGGCCGTCCTCGCCGGCCGCGAACAGCTGGTCGACGATGGCCGCGCCCACGTTGCGGGGCGTGCCGCCGGCAGCCGGCTTCAGGTGGGCCAGCAGGCCCGGGCTGGCATTGACTTCGATGATGGCGCCGCCCTGCGCTTCCAGGGGCTGAGAGACATCTTGCACAACCATGTCGATGCCGGCGATGTCCAGGCCGACGGCGCGCGCGGCCAGCGCCGCCATTTCCGCCACGGCCGGATGGACCTGGTCCGTCACGTCGTTGGCGACGTTGCCGTTCAATTGAATGAGGACCTTCCTGCCCGCTTCCGGCACCGAATCGGGCGTCAGGCCCTGGCGCTGCAGGTCCAGCTGGACTTCGGCCGACTTCTTCGGCTCGACGATATTGAGGGGGAATTCCTCCGTCGTGCCACGGCGCGGATCGGTATTGATCTGCGAATCGACCAGGGCCTGGACGCTGTGCACGCCGTCGCCGGTGACCCACAGCGACTCGCCTTTCGACGCCGCGACGACCTTGCGGCCCACGACCAGCAGCCGGTGCTCGTCGCCGACGATGAATTTCTCGACGATGACGGACTCGCTGCCGCCCCGCTCCACGGCGATATCGTAGGCGGCGCGGATGTCGGCCTCGGTCGACAGGTTCAGCGACACGCCCCGGCCATGGTTGCCGTCATACGGCTTGACGGCCACGGGCAGGCCGATGTCCTGCGCCTCTTCCCAGGCCGCGTCGGCACTGGTGACGAGGGCGCCTTCCGGCACGGGCACGCCGCAGGACTTCAGGATGTCCTTCGTCATGTCCTTGTCGCTGGCGATGCCTTCGGCAATCGCGCTGGTGTTGTCCGTCTCGGCCGTCCAGATGCGGCGCTGGCGGGCGCCATGGCCCAGCTGCACCAGGTTGCCGTCGGTCAGGCGGATATGGGGAATGCGGCGCTCGGTGGCGGCATCGACGATATTGTTCGTGGACGGGCCCAGGCACAGCGACTCGACCATGTCGGTCAGCTCGGCGACGGCGGCCGGCACGTCGAAGGGCTCGTCGTGGATGGCGGCCAGCAGCAGCTCGCGGCCCAGCGCCAGCGCCTTGCGGCCGACCTGCTCCTGGCGGGTGCGGAAGGCCATCTTGTAGATGCCCGACCCCTCGGCCGTCTGGCGCGTCTTGCCGAAGCCCGTGCGCATGCCGGCCAGGTTCTGCAGCTCCAGCACGACGTGTTCCAGGATATGGCCGGCGTAGGTGCCGTCACGCAAGCGCTCGATGAAGCCGCCCACCTCGCCCACGCCGCAGCGGTGCTCGACCAGGCTGGGCAGCCAGGCCGTCAGGCGATCCGCCAGGCCCGGCAGTTTATTCGAAGGGAAGTCTTCCAGCTCGCCGATATCCAGCCAGGCTTCGACCACGGGGCGATAGGTCCAGATATTCGGTCCGCGCAGGTGTGTTACACGGAGAAGTTCGATGTCTTTCTTCTTTGTCATGTTTTTGCTCTACTACCTCTTGCGTTATATACTCCGCAAAAGCAGAGCTTCCTCTTCTTTATCGTCTAATCGTACAGCCGAAGAATACAATATTCAGTGTCGTACCCTTCGACTACGCTAAATCGTGTCAGCGCAACAGGGGGCTGATCCGTTGCTTTTCTTAATGTTCTTATTTTCCCACCGAATCAAACTTCTTGCCACTTGGCAAAAACACCACCGGAGTATTGCCGACAATGATAACAACCGACTTTCCCTCCGAGCAGACCCGGATCGAACTGCCTGAACGGTGGCACGCCGAAGCGAAACTCCAGCTTGCTCCAGGGGAAAACGTACAGAGTGCTCTGGAGGTTGACCTCGATTCAAAACTGCATTTCGCCAAAGGTATCATTCTTTTGACGGAGCATCGCGTACTGTCGCGCGCGCCGGGGGCCGCCGAATGGCAGGCCTGGCCCTACCGCGCCGGCATGCGGCTGAAGCTGCACGACCACGCCGGCGTGGGCCACCTGGAACTGTTCGACGGCCACGGCCGCCTGGCGGCCTGGCGCTTCACCCTGGGCCAGAACCTGCACGCGCTGCGCCTGACCGAGCAGTTCGCCCCCCTGCTGGACACGGCCCTGACGGGCGTGCCGCCCGCGCGCGTGGAAGAACACGCCTGCCCCACCTGCAAGGCCCCGCTGGCGCCGGACGAAGTCGATTGCCCCATCTGCACCAAGGTGGTCTACACGCCGCCGTCCACGTGGACCTTGTTCCGGCTGTGGCGCTTCGCCCACCCCTACCGCTGGCAGCTGCTGGGCGGCTTCACGTTGATGCTGCTGTCCACGGCAGCGCACATGATTCCGCCGTATCTGTCCATGCCGTTGATGGACAACGTGCTGATCCCGTACCAGAACGGCCAGCCCGTCAACACCAAGCTGGTGACCCTGTACATGTCCGGCCTGTTGGGGGCGGCCGTGCTGGCGTGGATCCTGGGTTGGGCCAAGACCTACGTGCTGGCCCTCGTCTCGGAGCGCATCGGCGCCGACCTGCGCACGAACACCTATGAACACCTGTTGCGCCTGTCACTGGAATATTTCGGCGGCAAGCGCACGGGCGACCTGATGTCGCGCATCGGCAGCGAGAGCGACCGCATCTGCGTGTTCCTGTCGCTGCACCTGCTGGACTTCGCGTCGGACTGCCTGATGATCATCATGACGGGCGTGATCCTGTTCTCGATCGATCCGTGGCTGGCCATGGTGACCCTCGTGCCGCTGCCCTTCATCGCGTGGCTGATCCACCTGGTGCGCGACAAGCTGCGCACGGGCTTCGAGAAGATCGACCGCGTGTGGGGCGAAGTGACGAACGTGCTGGCCGATACGATTCCCGGCATCCGCGTCGTCAAGGCCTTTGCCCAGGAAACGCGCGAAGCGAACCGCTTCCGTGTCGCCAACAAGCACAACCTGGCCGTCAACGACAAGTTGAACAAGGTCTGGTCGCTGTTTTCGCCCACCGTGTCGTTCCTGACGGAGCTGGGCCTGCTGGTGATCTACGTGTTCGGCATCTGGCAGGTGTCGCAGTCGCACATCACGGTGGGCGTGCTGACGGCGTTCCTGACGTACTCGGCGCGCTTCTACGGCCGCCTCGATTCGATGAGCCGCATCGTGTCGGTGACGCAGAAGTCCGCCTCGGCCGCCAAGCGCATCTTCGACATCCTGGACCACGTGTCCTCCGTGCCGGAACCAAGCAATCCCGTCAAGGTGGGCACGATCGAAGGCAATATCACCTTGCGCGAAGTGGGCTTCCGCTACGGCAACCGGGCCGTCAACCGGGGCGTCAACCTGGAGATCAAGGCCGGCGAGATGATCGGCCTGGTGGGCCACAGCGGTTCGGGCAAGTCCACGCTGGTCAACCTGATCTGCCGCTTCTACGACGTGGCCGAAGGCGCCATCCTGCTCGACGGCGTCGACATCCGCTCGTTCGCCGTGTCCGACTACCGCCGCAATATCGGCCTGGTGCTGCAGGAGCCCTTCCTGTTCTTCGGCACCATCGCCGAGAACCTGGCCTACGGCAAACCGAACGCCACCCGCGCCGAAATCATGGCCGCGGCCCGCGCCGCCCATGCCCACGACTTCATCCTGCGCCTGCCGCAGGGCTACGATTCGATGGTGGGCGAACGGGGCCAGGGCCTGTCCGGCGGCGAACGCCAGCGCATCTCGATCGCCCGTGCCCTGCTGATCGACCCGAAGATCCTGATCCTGGACGAAGCGACCGCCTCGGTCGACTCGGAAACGGAAAAGGAAATCCAGAAGGCGCTGGACAACCTGGTGGCCGGGCGCACCACCATCGCCATCGCCCACCGCCTGTCTACCCTGCAGCGCGCCAACCGCCTGGTCGTGATGGACCGGGGCCGCGTGGTCGAGGAAGGCCCGCACGAGGAACTGATGGCCCAGGAAGGCGCGTATTACCGCCTGTACCAGGCCCAGGCCCGCAACGTCGACACCGACCTGGACGACACCAACACGAAACGCCATGACGACAATTGATTTTCAGCTCGAACGCGACGCCTTCGGGCGCCTGAACCTGACCGACGCCGCCGGCACGGTCCACCAGAACGTGTCGCCCGTACGGGCCTTCCCCGTGCAGGCACCGGACGAGGGCCTGGCTCTCGTCAACGGCGACGGCAAGGAAGTAGCATGGATCGACAGCCTGGACGATCTGCCGCCGGCCGTGGCCGGCCTCGTGCGAGAGGAACTGTCGGGACGTGAATTCATGCCGGAGATCGCCCGCATCGTCGATGTGACGAGCTTCGCCACGCCTTGCACGTGGACGGTGGAAACCAACCGGGGCCGCACGGAGTTCGTGCTGCGCGGCGAGGAAGACATCCGCCGCATCGGCCCGGAGGCGCTGCTGGTATCGGACACGCACGGCATCCACTTCCTGATCCGCGACCAGTACGCGCTGGACAAGCACAGCAAGAAGATCCTGGACCGGTTCATGTAGGTGCCATGCCCCGCCGGGCCCCGTCGGGTCCGGCCCCGACCCTGCTTTACAGGTAGGCGGAACAGGCAGCCTGCTTGCGCGCCGCCCCGCTGCACACGGCGCGCCGGCACTCGACGGCGCCGGACTCGCCCGGTTTCGGGCAACGGGCGAAGACGGCCGCGGCTCGCTCGGGCATGGCGCGTGCCGGCGCCTTCTCCTTGCTGCGCTCCCGGCCTTGCTCCTTGACTTGTTCCTTGACCTGTTCCTTGTTCTGCTCGGCCGATTCGTCGGCGGAGGCGCCAGAGCTGGCGACGACAACCGGTGGCGCCACCGCAGCACGCGGTGCCGGCGGTCCACCCACCTCTTTCGCCAGCCACTCCGGCAGGTCCCGCACCAGCGCTGCCGCCGGTGCAGCCGGCTTGGCCGGCTTCTTCGCGCCCGCCAGCAGCTCCTCGGCGGACGGCAAGGTCGGTGGCGCGCTCGGCCCCACACCCATGCCGGCGTCGGCCGGCACCGGCGGCACGGCCAACGCCGCGCTGGCCGGGGCTGCCGGGACGGGCGATGCAGCCGGGGCAGCCGGGGCAGCCGGGGCAGCTGGCGCGGCTGGCGCCACGGCCTTCGGTCCACCCTGCAAGGTCACGGCCTTGCCCAGCTTGTCGACCTGGCTGGTCGTCACGACCTGGTAGCCCAGGTAGACGGAGCCGGCCGTGAAGGCCACCACCAGGGTACCCAGTATCCCGAACAGCACCTTGCGTGACAGGGCGGGCGGCGTTTCCCGTATGGCCGGTTCGTTCTCTGCGCTGAACGGCGGCGGCACTTGGCTTTGGTCTTCCATCGTGGGGCTCAGTTGGCAATCCGTTAAAGCTGGCTATGATATCACTCATGTCACGCCCCGGGCAGCCATGGCCCGCTGCCCTTGACCCGCCCATCGCGCACCGATCCGGCCCTATGTGCGCCCGCGCACCGAGCCGGCGCCGTCAGGGCGCTACGGTAGCTCGTTCAATTGCAAGGAGAAACCATGAGCGACGATCGGAACAGCCAGTCCGCCAAGACAGTGAGCATCGAGCCGGCCACCATGCCGGCCGGCGGTTGGGGCTCGGTGAGCGAAGTGACGCACATCCTGCTGGACCAGCACGTGGCGGGCAAGGACAGCCGCCTCTTGATGAAACAGAACAAGCCGGACGGCTTTGCCTGCGTCAGCTGCGCCTGGGCCAAGCCGGCCAATCCCCACCCGTTCGAATTCTGCGAAAGCGGCGCCAAGGCCACGGCCTGGGAAACCACCAGCAAGCGCATCGGCGCCGACTTCTTCGAACGCCACACGGTGACGGCGCTGGAGAGCTGGTCCGACCATGACCTGGAAGACCAGGGCCGCCTGACGGTGCCGCTGCGCTGGGATGCCGCCAGCGACAAATACCGGCCCGTCGCCTGGGACACGGCCTTCGCCGAGATCGGCGCGGCCTTGAAAGCGTGCCAGCGCGACCAGGTGGTGTTCTACAGCTCCGGCCGCGCCTCGCTGGAGACTTCCTATATGTACCAGCTGCTGGCGCGCATGTACGGCAACAACAACCTGCCGGACAGCTCGAACATGTGCCACGAGAGTACGTCGGTGGGCCTGAAGAAGACCATCGGCGTGCCGGTCGGCACCGTCACGCTGGACGACTTCGAAAAAACGGATTGCATCTTCTTCTTCGGCCAGAACGTGGGCGTGAACAGCCCGCGCATGCTGCACCAGCTGCAGGAAGCGCGCCGGCGCGGCGTGCCGATCATCACGTTCAATCCCTTGCGCGAGCGGGGCCTGGTCAGCTTCACCAATCCGCAGTCGCCGCTGGAAATGCTGACGGGGTCGGAGACGGCCATCAGCACCCAATACCACCAGCTCAAGGCGGGCGGCGACACGGCCGCCCTGATGGGACTGTGCAAGGCCATCCTGGCGCGCGACGACGCGGCCGTGGCCGCCGGCGACCAGCGCGTGCTGGACATGCCCTTCCTGCTCGAACACACGGACGGCTTCGACACCTTCGCCGCCGCCGTGCGCGCCTGCCCGTGGCAGGACATCGAACGCGAGGCGGGCCTGCTGCGCGAAGCGCTGGAACTGGCGGCCGACGTCTACTGCAACTCGTCGGCCGTGATGGCGGTCTACGGCATGGGTGTCACGCAGCACCGCAACGGCGTGCAGAACGTGGCGATGATCGTCAACCTGCTTCTGATGCGGGGCAATATCGGCAAACCGGGCGCCGGCGTGTGCCCCGTGCGCGGCCACTCCAATGTGCAGGGCCAGCGCACCGTCGGCATCACGGAAAAGCCGGAACTGGCGCCGCTGGACAAGCTGAAGGAACAATACGGCTTCGAGCCGCCCCGCCAGCCCGGCATGAACACGGTGGAGGCCTGCGAAGGCATCCTGGCGCGGCGGGTGCAGGCGTATATCGGCCTGGGCGGCAATTTCATACGCGCCGTGCCCGAGACGGTGATGATGGAAGCGGCCTGGCGCGAGCTGCCGCTGACGGTGCAGATTTCCACCAAGCTCAATCGCAACCACGTCATCCACGGCAAGGCTTCCTACATCCTGCCCTGCCTGGGCCGCATCGAAGTGGACCGGCAGGCCGGCGGCGCCCAGGCCGTGACGATCGAGGACAGCACCGCCTGCATGCACGGCTCGCGCGGCATGGCCGAACCGGCCGCGCCGGGCCTGCTGTCCGAACCGGCGATCGTGGCCGGCATCGCCAAGGCCACGCTCGCCCCAAATCCCCGCGTCGACTGGGATGGCTGGGTGGCCGACTATGCCCGCGTGCGCGCCGCGATCGCCGAGACCTTTCCCGACATCTTCCATGACTTCGAGGCGCGCATGTGGACGCCGGGCGGTTTCCGCAAGCCGCTGGCGGCGGCCCAGCGCATCTGGAAGACCGAGAGCGGCAAGGCCGGCTTCACCGTGCCGGACACCTTGCAGGGCGACCCGGACACGGCCAGCCGCGATCCGGCCGCGCTGACCCTGTTCACGGTGCGCAGCGACGGCCAGTTCAACACCACCATCTACAGCAACGACGACCGCTTCCGGGGCGTCAAGGGCAGCCGCATGGTGCTGTTCATGGCCCGCGCCGACATGGCCCGCCGCGCCCTGTCGGCCGGCGAGCTGGTGACCCTGCGCACGCCGTCCGACGATGGTGTGGCTCGCCGGGTCGACGGCCTGGCCGTGGTGCCCTACGATATTCCGGAAGGCTGCGTGGCCGGCTACTTCCCGGAATGCAATCCCCTGATCCCCCTGTGGCACCACGCCAAGGAAAGCAAGGTGCCGGCAGCGAAATCGATCGACGTCCTGGTCGAGCGGGGTGCGCCATGAACCTGGACGCCCGCGTACTGCACCCGGCCGCGTCGAGCAGCCTGCCGGTGGCGCGGTGGCAGGACGGCCGGCTGGCGCCAGGGCGCGAAGTGGTGCCGGACGAAGTGCCCGTGGCCCTCGTCTACAACGGCATCAGCCATGCCGTGATGCTGGCCTCGCCCCAGGACCTGGAAGACTTCGCGCTGGGCTTCTCGCTGAGCGAGGCGATCGTGCGGCATCGGCGCGACGTCCACGATATCGACGTTACCGAGGCGGACGAAGGCTATGTCGTGGCAATCGAGATCGCGGCCGGCGCGATGGCGCGGCTGAAGGCATCGCGCCGCGCACGCACGGGGCGCACCGGCTGCGGCCTGTGCGGCATCGAAAGCCTGCAGCACTTCGCCGGCGAACTGGCGGCCGGCGGCGATCACGCCCGCGTGGCGCCGGCGGCGCTGCAGTTTGCGCCGGACGCGCTGCACCGCGCCATGGCCGCCATGCACGCGCAGCAGCACCTGCACCATGCCACCGGGGGCGCCCATGCGGCCGGCTGGGCCGATGCCGACGGCAGGGTCTTGCTGGTGCGCGAGGACATCGGCCGGCACAATGCGCTCGACAAGCTCGTTGGCGCGCTGGCCGTTGCCGGCAGCGAGCAGGCCACGGGCTTCGCCGTCATCACGAGCCGGGCCAGTTACGAAATGGTGCAGAAGGCGGCGCGCGCCGGCATCGGCCTGCTGGCCGCAATCTCGGCGCCGACGGCAATGGCGGTACGGGTCGCCGAGGAAGCGGGCGTCACCTTGGCCGGCTTCGTGCGCGGCGGCCGGCATGTGGTGTACACCCACCCCGGGCGGCTGGCCGGCTAGGCGGCGTCAGGGTCTGCGCTCCAGATAGGGCCGGCAGGCCGCTTCCTTGCCGGCGCCGCCGTTGCAGATATGCCAGCTGCACATCACGGCGCCTGGCTTGCCCAGCTGCGGGCAGCGTACGAAGGTGCGGTCGCGCGGGGACCGGGCGGCACTGGCCTTCCGGGTGGGCGACACCTTCTTACGCACCTTGCGCACCGGTTCGTCCCGGGAGGCGTGACGCACCGCTTCCGAAGCGGCGCTTTCTCCCTGGCGCGCAGTCGTGGCGACGGCGGCAGCGGCGAGGCCGGCCGGGTCGACCAGGGTTTCGTCGGGCGCGAGCGAAGCGGCTGCCAGCGCGACGGGCTCCGGCACCACCGGTGCCGCCGCTGGTGCGGGCAGCGCAGCCGGGGGCAAAACCGTGGCCTGGCCGACGGCCCGCAAGCTCTGGTCGATGGAAACGGTGTGCACCAGCCAGGCCGCCATGCCCGCCACCAGGACCAGGGCCAGCAGCGCGGCCGCCCATAAGGCGCGCAGGCGTTGGCGCCGGACGGTCGAGGCATCGCGCACGGCATCCGGTTCGGCCGGCGGCAGCGCAATATCGGGCAAATCGTCGGGAGGAAGTGTCGTGGCCATACTGGACAGTATTACATCGGCCCACGCCTCGGCGCAACGGCGCGCGTCAGCCGTGCGCACCCTCGTCAGGGCGCATTCTTGCCGCGCGGCAAAGTCGTCTCGGCGATCTGGTGCACCATCAGGCGCCAGCCCCGCTCATCGCGCACCCACACGCGGATATAGCGCCCCGTCGATACGCTGCGCACGCCCTGCCGCACCAGCTGCGTGTGATAGGTGCCGGTCACGATGGCGGCCGTGCCCGTGATGCGGATGTCATAGCTGCCGATGTCATAGGTGAGGAAACGCAATTGACCACGTTGCAGGGCCAGCAGCATTTCCGTCTTGTGGCGCAGGCGTCCGTTGGTGCCGACGTGGATATGGTCGCTACTGAGGATCGAGCGCAGCGCCATCACGTCGCTTCGGCGCATGGCCTGCAGCCATTCCCGCTCGGCGGCCCACACGGAATCGAGGGCGGCGGCATTCGGCCCGGCCACGTTCGGCCCGACCGGCGTCGGCGCGTCCTGCACCAGCGCGCGGGGAGCGCCGTGGACGCTGCCCAGGCACAGGCAGCTTGCCGCGAACAGCGCGGCCAATCGTGGCAATTGCATAGGCTGCATGGACTTCCCCTGCGGCGGGCGTTGTGCTGGCGGCCGCCGGAACGGCGGCGCGGCCCTGCCCGCTTGGCCCCATTTTACTGCGCGGGACGGCGCAAGGGCGCGCGCACGGCCTGACGACTATGACAGGCGCGGGCCTTGCGTTTACGTGATCCGGCGCACCGATGGACCGGGGACGTGCATGCTAAGGTCCGTCCCGTGCAGTGACCACGGGACCATGCAGCCATGACCTTTGCCAGCGACCAGTTCAACCAGCCGGAACAGCTGTCGCCGCTGGCGCAGCACCTGCTGCGCCTGCGCGACACGGTATTGGACAACTGGACCAATGCCGTCCAGCTGACCATTCCGCCGGCCCGGGCCCTGTACGTGCCAGTGCTGATCAACACGCTGCCCGTCTTCTACGACAACCTGGTACAGGTGCTGTCGCCCGGCTATCCGCGCTGTCCGGGCGACCCCGGCGACAACCTGCCCGCCGCCCATGGCGACGAACGCGCCCGCCTGACGCAGTACAGCCCGCGCGACCTGGTGCGCGAGTACCAGGTGTTCCGGAATATCCTGGTCGCCGCCTGCGTGGCCGACGGCATCGCCCTGCAACCCAGCGAGCATGCGTTGATCAACGAGTTCATCGACAGCGCCATCCAGGAGGCGCTGACGGCCTATGTGGCGCGCCAGAACGAGTTCCGCGAACGCTACCTCGCCGCGCTGGCCCACGACATCCGCAATCCCCTGTCCAATATCGGCATGGCGGCCCAGCTGATCCTGGCGCGCCAGGACAGCGCCGGCGCGCACCAGCTGGCCGGGCGCATCGTCGACAACGTGGCTGCCACCGATACGCTGATCCGCGAGATCCTCGACGGGGCCTCCGCCTACCACGGCGAGCAGCTGCGCATCGAGCTGGCACAGTGGGACATGCTGGCCCTGGCGCGCGACGTGGCCGGGACCGTGCCCGGCAGCGCCGTGGTGGTCGAGGGCGACTCCGTGCAGGGGTACTGGTCCGGCACGCACGTGCGCCGCGCCTTGCAGAACCTGGTGGGAAACGCCGTCAAGTATGGCGCCGCCGGCGAAGCGCCCACGATGCAGGTGGCGGCGACGCATGGCCGGGTGCAGGTCTCGGTGCACAATCGCGGCGAGCCGATCGCGCCGGAGCGGCTGCACCAGATCCTGCAGCCCTTCCAGCGCGCCACCTGCGGCAGCGAAGGCTGGGGCCTGGGCCTGCAGTTCGTGCGCAGCGTGGCCGAGTGCCATGCGGGCAGCGTCTCCGTCGACAGCTCCGCCGCGCGCGGTACCACCGTCACCCTGGACCTGCCGGTCGACCCCCGGCCGCTGGTCGAGCTGGCGGCCGGCACGGCGCAACCGCACTAGCCGCGTTCAGCGCGGGCCGAAATCGCGCAGCACCAGGGCCTTGGCCTGGCGCGCGCTGTGCTCGACGGTCTCGAGATGCAGCGCGCCGCCGGCGAACCACACCTTGCCCTCGCCCTGCAGCCGCGCGACCCGCTCGAAGAAGCGCCCCTGCAGGGCAGCCTGCCCGACATGGGGGAAGTAATCCCACTCGCGCCGCAGCGCCACCCGATCCAGCTGCCCGCCGGCGGCGGCCACGTCGCCCGCCAGCAGCGCCGTCAGCTCCACCGGCGTGGCCTGCGCCGGCGCCAGCTGCCAGCCCAGGTACATCGGCGTGGCCGGATTGCGGTTGGCCCAGGCGTTCATATGGCCGATACGGGCCGGCTGCTCATTCTCGTGCAGGAATAGGAACTCGCCCGTGGCCAGGCCTGTCGCGGCAAAGGCGCTGACGACGTAGCGGTGGCTGCGCAGCTGGCCGAACAGCATCCGCTCTTCTTCCGTCAGGTCCATGAAGCGGTGTACCGTGTGCAGCGGTGCCGCGACGATGGCAGCATCGAAGCGCTGCTCGGTGCCGGCCACGGTCAGCCGCACGCCGTCGCCGCCGCGCACCAGTTGCGTGACGGGGCTGGATAGCCGCACGTTGTGCTCGCGCGCCAGCGCTTCCCACAGGCCCTGGAAGCCGTCCGGGAACATGAAGAACTCGCCCGGCAGCAGGCCGCCCTGCCCGTCCGGGCGCAGCAGCCAGCCGATCAGCTTCATCAGGTACAAGGCGGGCACCGTTTCGTGGTAGCCGTAACCGAAGCCTGTCAGCGCGCCACGCGCCAGTTCGGCCACGGGCGTGAAACCGTGCAGCGCGGCGTAGCGGTCGAACGGCATCTGCAGGTCGGCCGGAACGACGGCCAGGTCGTCGTCGCACACGGCGGCGCAGCGCGCAAGCGCTTCGCGGTAGGACGCGACGGCCCGGGCGATGGTGACGGCGTCGTAGCGGCTGGCGAGAAAACCGGCCGCGTCGTGGCGCACCCCGTGCTCATCGAGGAAGCGCTGCGGCACCGGGTAGTCCGCGCGGCGCACGCCGAACCGCTCGGCCAGGCCCAGCACCAGTTCGCATTCGGCCGACGCCAGCACGGCGCCCAGTTCGACGATGCCGCCCGGGGTCGGCACCGAGCAGACCTTGCCGCCCACGCGATCGTCCGCCTCGAAGACCGTGACGTCGTCGTAGCCCAGCTGGCGCAGGGTTTCCGCCGCCGTCAGTCCGGCCGGCCCGGCGCCGACGATGGCGATGCTGTTGGATGGTTTCATGCACACTCCTTGTCAGTCGCGGGCGCGTCCTGGCCTTCGCGCAGCAGGCGGTCCGCTTCGATCCATGCCGCCACCGCCGACGGCACGGGCGCCGAGGTGGCATCGATGCCCAGCGCGTGGCACATCTCCGCGCTGCCGACGATGCCTCGCGGACCCACGATCCCGCCCTTGGCGTGGCCGCCGGCGACGGTGACGCCATCACGCACGAACTCGAAGCGGATGTACGACCAGCGCGCGTCCCAGCACGCGATGGTGAAGCGCAGCGTGTAGCGGCGCAGCGGCTTCAGGCCGCGCCGGTAGGCGATCATCGAGCCGCCCAGCATGGGTCGCCAGCCCCGCCGCAGCGCCAGGCCCATGAAGCCGGCGCGCGTCATGTACTCCACCAGGGCCAGGTCGACGATGGTGAGGTAGCGGCCATTATTCATATGGCCGTTCAGGTCGACGTCGTTGGGCAGCACCGTCAGCCGCAGTTCGATGGTGTCGCCCAGCGCGATCTTCGGCTTGCGGCGGGCACCTAGCCAGACCAGCAGCAGCCGCCAGTACAGGTTCATCGGCTCAGGCGGCGTTGGCGACGGGCCTGCGCGCATGGCCCGCCACGTGCCGCAGCACGGCCTGGGTATCCGGGCGCAGGAAGGCGTCGACGAAGGCATCGAGTGGCAGCGCTTCCACGTCCGCGAACTGGTCGGCCAGGTCGCGCCGGGCAATCGCCCGCGTTTCGGCCAGGCCGCGCCGGGGCAGTGCCAGCAGCTCGCGCATGCGGCCGCACGCCGCGTCGACCACCTGGCCCGGCTCGGCCAGTTCGTCCACCAGGCCCATGGCAAGGGCCTGGTCGGGATCGAGCATGCGGCCGAATACCAGCATCCGCTCCGCGTTCAGGGCGCCGACGACGCGCCGGATCGCGAACTGGAAGCAGGCCGGCAGCGCGACGCCGACCCGCACTTCGTTCAGGCCGATATGCCATGCCCCGCGCGCCATCACGCGGTAGTCGCAGAACACGGCCAGCAGCGCACCGGCCGCCATGCAATGGCCGGTGACGGCGGCGAAAATGGGTACCGGCCCGTGCGCCATGTCCGCCGCCAGAAGGAACACCTGTTCCCAGTAGCCGCGCACGTCGGTCCGGTCGCCTTCGAGCAGGGCGGCGATATCGACCCCGGCCGAGAACACGCCGGGCAGGCCGGACAGGACGATGCCCTGGGCGCCGTCGTGCCGCGCCTGGACCAGGCCCGCGCGCAAGGCGCGCAGCATGGCAACGTCGATCAGGTTGATGGGCGGCCGGGCGATACGCAGCTCCGCGATGCCGGCGTCGTGGTTGAGGATATCGAGCATGAAGTCTCCGCGTGCGGGCACAGGATCAGGCCTTGATGATGTTGTACTTCAGGCACCACTCGCGCACGTCGCGGAAGCGCTGCTCGTTCAGCCGCTGGTTGTTCGGCGAGTTGCGCACGGCGGCGATGGCCTCGGCGTCGTCCGGCTTGATCGGGAAGTCGAAGGAGGCGTGCTTGGCGATCTCCGGCATGTACGTGTACTCGGCCAGCAGGAAGCCGTAGCCCTTCTGGAAGAAGTCGCACATCTCGGCGATCTCGCCGGCGGGTGCCGTGTCGAAGTAGTTCTCGCAGACGGTCTTGGCAAAGGCGATGTGGCGCAGTTCTTCCGTGTGGTGCTCGCGGAACATGGTGCGGGTCAGCGGATCGATGCCGTCCGTCTGGGTCTGGAAGATGGAGTTCAATTCGGCGAACCACTCGATCAGGAGGTTCCAGCAGATGCCGTAGACAGGGTGCTTGCCGGCCAGCTGCTGCTCGAACAGCGAATAGTTCGGGATGTTCTCGGGGTGGCTCCACAGCCGCAGCCCGGCCGCTTCCAGGTAGCGACGGAACATCAGGGTATGCACGATTTCCTCGCGCGAGAATACCATCAGGTACTCTCGCACGTCGTCGGTCAGGGCGCCGTGGTACTTGTTGACGTAGCCCACGTAGAGCTCGGGCAGGGTCTGTTCCAGCCAGATGAAGTAGGACACGTCGCGGCCCGTTTCCAGCCACAGCACTTCGTTTTGCTGTTCGGGGGTCAGCGCGTCCCAGTATGGCGTGCCGTAGATCCAGCTGGACTCGGCCACCTTGGGCGGCTTGGAGAAATCGATGCCCTGCTCCCAGTCGACCACCTTGTCCAGGAACAGCAGGTTGCGGTGCGAGGCATTGATCAGGGTGCGCACGGTCTTGCGGCTGCGCTCATTCAGGACGATCGGGTTGGCGGCGACTGGCTGTGCTGCGGTGATGCTGGCTTCCATGCTGTTCTCCTTTTGGTTTTGGAATGTGGGGCAACGGTGGTGCAGCTTCGGTGATGCTGGTTCAGGCGGCGACGGCTTCGTCGCGCAGTTCTCGGCGCAGGATCTTGCCCACATTGGTCTTGGGCAGGGCATCGCGAAATTCGATGTACTTCGGCTTCTTGTAGCCAGTCAGCTGCTCGCGGCAATACGCCATCAGCGCGTCGCTGGTGAGGTGCGGGTCCTTGCGCACGACGAACAGCTTGACGGCTTCGCCGGCGGCGGCATCGGGCACGCCGACGCAGGCACATTCGAGCACGCCCGGATGGGCCGCGACGACGCCTTCGATCTCGTTCGGATAGACGTTGAAGCCGGAGACGAGGATCATGTCCTTCTTACGGTCGACGATCTTCACGTAGCCCCGTTCGTCCATGACGCCGACGTCGCCCGACTTGAAGTAGCCCTGCGGCGTCATGACCTTGGCCGTTTCGTCCGGCCGGTTCCAGTAGCCCCGCATCACCTGCGGGCCGCGGATGGCGATCTCGCCGGCCTGGCCGAGGGGCACGGGCTGGCCATCGTCGTCGAGGATCGCCACTTCCGTCGACGGCACGGGCAGGCCGATGGTGCCGGAGAAGGTATCCAGGCCGGGTGGGCACAGCGTGGCCGTCGGCGACGTCTCGGACAGGCCATAGCCTTCCAGGATGGGCGAGCCGGTGACCTTGCGCCAGCGATCGCTGACCACCTCCTGAACGGCCATGCCGCCGCCCAGCGTGATCCGCAGGCCGGAGAAGTCCACCTTGCCCAGGTCCGGCTGGTTCAGCAGGCCGTTGAACAGCGTGTTCACGCCGGGGAAGAAGTTGACGCGGTACTTGGCCAGCTCGCGCACGAAGCCGGGCATGTCGCGCGGGTTCGGGATCAGCACGTTCATGGCGCCCCAGCGCGCGCCCATCAGCATGCAGGCGTTCAGCGCGAGGATGTGATACAGGGGCAGCGCGCACATCGTCACCAGGCCGCCGCCCGCCGCCGCATCGCGCAGGGTCGGGCCGGCCCAGGCGTCGTTCTGCAGCATGTTGGCGATGACGTTCCGGTGCGTCAGGGTGGCGCCTTTCGACAGGCCGGTGGTGCCGCCCGTGTACTGCAGGAAGGCGATGTCCTCGTGACCCAGCTCCACCGGCGCGGGCGCCATCGCGGCTCCTTCGGCAAGGGCGCGGCGGAAAGGCACTGCGCCGGGCAGCTCGTAGGCGGGCACCATCTTGCGCACGCGGCGCACGACGAAGTTGACCAGGGTGCCCTTGCCGAGGCCGAGCATGTCGCCCATCGAGCCCACCACGACGTGGCGCACCGCCGTGCGGGACAGCACCTTCTCCAGGGTGACGGCGAAATTCTCCAGCAGGATGATGGCTTCCGCGCCCGAGTCGCGCAGCTGGTGTTCCAGCTCGCGCGGCGTGTACAGGGGGTTGACGTTGACCACCGTGCAGCCGGCACGCAGGATGGCAGCCACCGCCACCGGATACTGCAGCACGTTCGGCATCATTACGGCCACCCTTGCGCCCTTGCGCAGTCCCCGCCCCTGCAGCCAGGCCGCCAATGCGCGGGAATGGCGGTCCAGCTCACGGTAGGTCAGGAAGCGGTCCATGCAGGCATAGGCCCGGCGCTCGCCGAACTTGGCGAACGATTCCTCGAACAGGTGCACCAGCGAGCGGTATTGGCCGGGGTCGATGGTGGCGGGTACGCCGGCCGGATACGATCCGAGCCAGATCGGTTCATTGTTCATGCTTGTTGGTCTCCTCTCTCATGCGCATCAATGCGTGCGTCTTTTCATCGGCGGCGGGGCCCGCCACCGTGTCGATCTCGGCGGGCGTCAAGGCCCTGCCGTCGGCCGCCAGGATGCCGACACCGGCCACCGGCAGGCCCGTGGCCTTTTCCACCATCGTCAACCGCGCCCCTTGCGGATTCGGTGCCCACTTCTCGCCCCACAGGGTCATCGCGGCCAGTACGGGATACAGCGAATAGCCCTTCGCCGTCAGCCGGTAATGCACCACCCGTGCATCGGTGGGCGACACCTCGCGGCTGAAAATGCCGCTCTCCACCAACCGCCCGAGCCGGCGCGTCAGCACGTTCGTGCTGATCCCCAGGTCGCGCTGGAAGTCCTGGAACCGGCTCATGCCGCAGAAGGCATTGCGCAGGATGACAAAGGTCCACCACTCGCCCACCTGTTCCAGGGTTTGGGCGATGGGACAATTCATTTCGACAAACGAGCCCTTGCTCATGCTGCACCTTTCACAACGTTGAATTTACTTTATGGAAATCACTCTCTTTAAACAAGTGAATTTTTAGTGGCCCGACTCTAGGTTTTGGGACAACAAAAGCACGACCGTGCGGCACCCAGGGGAAAGGCTGCGGAAATGAAAAATGCCGGCATGTGCCGGCATCGATAGGGTGTTGCGTGGCCGCCGCGCGGCGCAACCTACTGGTGTTGGAACTTTCCCGCTTCCGTCAGCCTGGCGACAGGCCGGCCCTGTTCCAGGCACACGTAGTCGCGGTTGAAATGGCAGCCGGAGATCTGGTCCACCACCTTGCCACCGCCAATGGACAGGTAGACGCCGGACATGACGTCGCGTTCCTCGTTGCGCACGACCTCGAAGTCATCCACGCGCACCAGGGTGACGTGCTTAAACGGCGGGAACACCAGGAAAGTCGCTGCCGTCTTCTGCCGGAACGGCGGCGAGAACCCGCCCGCATATTCCTGGCCGGCCTTTTCGTAGTCGTGGTTGCCGATGATATTCATCAGCGCGTCGCCACGCTTCGCTTCGGCCACGTAGGGGAAATAGTCCGGCGCGCACAGCTCCGTCGTCTGCGGTTTGCCCTTGCGGCCGACGATCTTCGGCCGGCAGGTATTGTTATACCGCTCGTAATCCATCGGCAGCGGCGTCACCTTGTATCCTGCGGCGATGGACGCGACGGCAGGCGCTGGCGCCGGTAGCTTCGCGGCATCGGCCTTTACATAGCTGTGGAAAGTGGCGCCGACGGGAATCAGGATACGGTCACCGACCTGGAAGAATTCCATCACGGGTCCGGCGCAATTGGCCGGCGACGACGTCAGCGAATAGACCGTTTTCGTCTTGGCCAGCCCCACGCCGAAGTTTTGCGCCAGGAAGCTGTCGAGCTGCTTTTCCGTGACGCCCTGCTTGCTCAAGGGCTGGAATACTTCGGGAAACAGGTAGTCGTCCGGGCTGAATTGCGCCACGCAGGCGTCGGACAGGGCGATTTCCTTGGGGCGGACGACCAGCGACGTGAACCTGGGCGCCGTGTTGGCGGTGCGGCCAAAGTAATCCTTGGTACGTTCGAGTTTCCAGTTGGTCGGCGGTGAATTGGTGCCAGCGCTGGTGGTGGTGGCGGCGCAAAAGATGCATGCGATGGCAAGGCGCCAGATGATCGGCAACTGCATTAACAAAACCTTTGATGTAGTTGCCGCTATCATAACAGCACCAGGCCCTGGCCGTCGTCCCGTTTCTCGATGCGCCAGCCCAGGCATTCCACCGTCAGCAGGCGGCATACGAAATCGTAGTAACGCGGTATTGGCAGTCGCGGTGCGGCGCTCACGTCTGGCGCAGCCGCCGCAGCCGCGCTGCTTGGCGGTGTCGGCGCCGCTCATCAAGCCGATGGTCTCACCATTCGACAGCTGGACGGCGCCGCCCGCCGTCACGCCCAGGCCGGCTTTGGCGCTCAGCGCAATCACGGGGTTCGTGGTATGCGGCAGCGAGCCGTCGTCAGGTGATGTTTTACGGGAGCCGGCATCAGCGCGGGCGGCGTCGAGGCTGTCGCCGCCGACCATGCCGAAGACGGCCGTCATCAGCGCCGTCAAAGGTGGTTCCTTGTCCGACAGCGTTGACGCTCCGGCCTTGACCGAGCCGATCGACGTGGCCAGGGCCACCGTCTGGTGCGTCTTGGCCGCTTCGCTGAACGTCTCGCCCAGTTTCACGGCCTGCTTCATCAGCGCGATGCCGGCGGCGTTCTCGCCGGCCGGGTCGCGGTTGGTGGCACCATGCATTACCTTGTAGCTCGACACCAGCAGGCCGGCGCCGCCGCGCACGGCGCCGTAGGCGTCGGTGCGCAGTTCGGCGCCCTGGCCGCGCAGGCTGCCCCGGTAGTTGTCGGCGGCGTGGATCAGGTGGCCCAGTGACAGCTCCGATCCGGCATGGGTCGAGCGCAGCTGAACCCTGCCTTGCGCGTCCGTGTCGTCGAACAGCAGCTGGTTGTAGCCGCTGCCGCCGAATTCCTTGGTGCGCACGCCCCACTGGGCGGCGGCGTTGCGATGGCCGTCGTTGGCGCTCGAGGCCCCGTGCCATACGGGGCTGTTGCCGGCGGCGAGGTTGCCTTGCGCCGAAGGCGCATGGTCGCTGGCCGGCTGGAACACGGCCGCCGGATCGTCGACGTCTGCCGCTTGCCCGCCTGGGGTCGGGGCGTGGCCGCCCTCGCCCTGGCCGTTGTACAGGGCGCCGATGACGATGGGGCGGTCGATGTCGTTCTCGATGAACTGCACCAGCACTTCCTGGCCGATGCGCGGCAGGAACTGGCTGCCCATGCCGCCGCCGGC
>Ga0066798_10000282_pt1 | contig 28936 bp, 24 predicted proteins | sample PersoiDNA2013203_FD_70961 | JGI IMG/M metagenome (GOLD analysis project Ga0066798, IMG submission 70961) | Permafrost soil microbial communities from the Arctic, to analyse light accelerated degradation of dissolved organic matter (DOM) -... | ecosystem: Environmental > Terrestrial > Soil >... | reverse complement strand
TTTTCAACTCTTTGCCGTCGTATTGCAGTGTCATGACGCGTTGACCGAACGCCAGCCCGACCAGGTTGAGCTGTTGGGGATCGATTTCCAGTACCGTGTCGAGCTCATCGCTGCGGCCGTTGCGTTCGACCTTGAGATGCTGTTGCAGACTAATCGAGGCGCCCAACGACGCCGGCGACAACTGTAATTGCAGGCGCGCCGCCGCTGGTGGCGTGGGCGCGCTGGCGCAGGCGGCCAACAGCAGCGGTAGCAGCAATGCAGCGCAGCGACGAAACATCAGGCGCATAGACTCTCCAGCGCGGTCAGGCGGCGCTTGCTTTCGGCCACAAAGGGGTTGCTCAGATCCCAGGCATAACCGGCCAGAATCGCCGCGATCATGCGCCGGATGGCCGGTTGTTGCTGCTCATGGAAAATTACTTTCTGGAAGCCGCCGGCGTACCAGGATTCGACAAAGGTGCGGAACGTGTCGACGCCATGCTTGAGCGGCACTGCGTAGTCGCGTTCCCAGTCCACCGTTTCGCCGGCCAGTTGGCGCCCCAGCAAGGCGCTGGCCATGCTGGCCGACTTCATGGCAATCGTCACGCCGGAGGAAAACACCGGGTCGAGGAATTCACCGGCGTTGCCGAGCAAGGCATAACCCTTACCCCATAGTGACGTGACATTGGCCGCATAACCGGCGATGTGACGCGCCGGGGTATCCCATTGCGCATGCTGCAGCAGTTCGCTCAGTGCCGGATCTTGTTCGACCAGGGTGCGCAACTTAGTGGTTTCGTCACCTGGAATGGTCGCCAGGAAGGAGGCTTCGGCCACCACACCAATCGAGCAACGGCCTTGCGCAAACGGAATCGTCCAAAACCAGACGTCGTGGTGCTGCGGGTGGATGGTGACGCGAATCTTGTTGCGGTCAAAGCCCGGATCGATAATGCCGTCGGCGATATGGGTGAAATAGGCCGCGCGCACCGGAAAGCCGGACGGCCGTTCCAGATCGAGCAGGCGCGGCAGCACACGGCCGAAGCCGCTGGCGTCGAGGATGAATTTGGATTGCACGATATAGTCGCTGCCGTCGGCGGCGCGCACATGGGTGCGCGGTTGCTCGCCGTCCAGATCAACTGCCGTGACGGTGTGGCGATAACGGATTTGTGCACCCTGGCGTTCGGCTTCCTTGGCCAGCAAATGATCGAAGTCGGCGCGTTGCACCTGATAGGTGGTGCCCCAGCCGGGCGAGTGCTTGTCGCGGAAATCGAATGCGGTCTGGCGGCCGCGATGCACGAACGAGGCGCCGTTCTTGAATTGAAAGCCATGTTCCACCACTGCCTGCAGCATGCCGGCCTGTTCCAGATAGACCATGCTTTGTGGCAGCAGGCTTTCACCGATGGAAAAACGCGGAAATTGTTCGCGCTCGATCACCAGCACCTGGTGCCCCTGGCGCCGCAGCAAGGCCGCCGCAATCGCACCCGATGGTCCGGCGCCAATAATCAGAATCTCGTGTTGTTCAGTTGTTATGGTCATTTGAGAACGGCTTCGCGCCGACGGTTGGATAGAGAGGTGCTTGGGAAAAACACGGTGACAACAACCAGATCAAGGCCATGCCGATGAGCATGGTCAAGCCAAACGCATGCAGCGGCGGACTATTGCTCAGCGCCAGCAGGCCGAACGACAAGAGTGCACTGAGTGCCGACAGGCCGATGGTCAGCCAGGCATGGCGGCGTTGCTGGTGCTGTTGTTCTTGCAGGAAGATGCCATAGTCTACGCCCAGTCCCAGCAGTAACAGGCAGGCCAGCACATGGAACAGTTGCAGCGGTTGACCGAGCAGGCCGAACAGTGCCAGCGTGAGCAGGGTGGCGGTCAGCGGCGGGGCGATTGCACGCCAGGCATGGCGGCCATAGCGCAACGACAGTAACACCAGAATGGTCAGGTAAGCGGCCAGCAAGGCCCAGCTCATATATTGACGGTAGTAGCGCAGTACCGAAGAAATGTCGGCAACCTTGTCGACCCATTGGACACCTTCGACCTTGCTGGCGACCGCGGCCAGTAGGGGTAGTTGACGATAGTCATTGACGCCGCGCAGCGCCACGATGGTGGCATATTGACCTTCGATCTGACCCAGCCACAGATGACGCCATGGCACGCCAGCAGCCGAATCGATGAAATTCTGCGGCAGCAGCGGCTGGCTTTGCGCTTGCAAGCGTTGGCGCAGATTGTTTTGCCACTGCTGGTCTTCACCGATGGTGCTGGCAATCGCAGCCAGTGGCGCTGCATTGCCCGCGTTGAGTAAGGTAGCCTGCACCAGATCGCGGTCGGCTTGCTGTTGCTGCAACGACGGCACCCAGTTGGAAATGGCCTGCGCGCCGCTGATGACTTTGGCGGCGATCAAGGGCTGCAAGCCTTGCTTGAGTTGCTCTTCGCGTTGCAGCACGATTTCTGCGCTGGCACCGCGTACCAGATAGAACTGGGCCGGGGTCGGCGCGTCGAGCAACTTGCCAAGCTTGATTTGATCATCGATCAAGTGTTGCGGGGTCTTTTGCAGCGCGCGAATATCGTCGCTGACTTGCAGGCGCGACAAACCGGTCGCGGTGAATGCGGCAAATGCGGCCAGCAAGAGCAAGCCGGTGCGGTTCCATCGAAACATTGGCCACTTGCCGATGCTATTGCCATAGGCAGTTGCCAGCGGTGTGGCACGCAGCGTATCGGCATGGATCAGCGCCGGGAACCACAGCACCACAGTTAGCCAGGCAAACAACAGGCCCAGTACCGAAAACACTGCCATTTGCCGCAAACCGGGAAACGGTGTCGCAGCCATGCCGAGATAGCCGATCACGGCGGCCAGCAGCATCAATCCCAGGCCGGGCAGCAATTGCCGCAACAAACGACGCGAGCTGGTCTGCGCCGGCGCACCCAGCCGCGCGCAGAGGAAGTAGATTGCATAGTCCTGGGCGATGCCGACCAGGCTGGCACCGAACACCAGCGTGAGCAAATGCAGGCGGCCAAACAGCAACCAACTGACCGATAACGCACCGAGACAGCCAATGGCGATCGACAAGGCGATCAGTGCAATCGGTTTGAATGAGCGCAACGTCAACCACATCAGCAGCAAAATCCCGAGCAAGGAACCCGCGCCGATGGTGGACATTTCACTGCTGGCCTGTGCACTGGCAGCAGCGGCATGCAGGATCACGCCGGCGCTGATGACTTCGACGCCGGGCACGGCTTGTTGCGCGGCGTGGGTGGCGGCATCGAGCAGCGGGATGAGCTGTTGTTGTGCGCCGAGCGAAAACGCCGGTTGTTGCAAATCCATCAGCAGCAACACGTAGTTGCGGCCATTGCCCTCGACATACAGGCGCCCGTCACGCGGCCGCACCGGGGTTTCCTGTGCGCGTTGCTGCACCCAGCCGCTGAACAGGCCAAACGGATCGTCTTGCCAGGCACCCAGCTTGGGGCCGCCGAAGGCGCCGTACAGCGTGCCGAGTGCGACTTGACTCCATTGTTGCGGGGTATCGGTTTGCAGCTTGCGCCGTTGCTCGGCGGTCAGCAATAACAGTCGGCTATGGTCGAACGTGGCCAGCCAGGCATCTTGCAGTTGGGCGGCATCGCCCGGCATGGCACGTAGCAGTTGTGGCTGGCGTGCAATCACCGTTTCATAGGCGGTGGCGGCTTTGCGTGCCTGTTCCCAATCGGCGTTGCCGATCAGGATCACGACTTTTTGCTGGGCGCTGTCGACCATATGGGCAAAGGCCCGCTGCACCACGTCATCATGGCGCGCGGTAGGCAGCAGCGCCAGAATGTCGGTGTCAGGCGTGGCACGTTGCACCAGCCACAGCCAGCCGTTATGCCCAAGCAGCAATGCCACGACCAGCAGCCAGACCCAGGCCAGACGCTGACGGCATGATGTCGGGGCCGACACTGGCACTGGCTCAGTCAAGCATGGCTCCTTCGTCGGCGCTCATGGCAGTGGCACCGGTCTGGATGGCAGAAAAAACGATTTCGGTATGGTCGCCTGAGGCTTCCTGCATGATCACCTTGTTGACGTAGGCGCCACCTTCTAGCTGGATATCACCGATGGCCTTGGCTAGTCCCGGTTGGCGCGCTTTCAGTGCGACCTGCCAGTTGCCGTTCTTGATGCTGCCGTCCAGTTCGAACAGTTTGTCGAGCTGCGACAGATCACCGGCCAGCAATGAGAACAGCACATTGTTGATCATCTTCACTACCGGCTCTTGTTGCGCATCGAGGCGCATGGCGACGCGGCCGTCCTGTAATTGGGTGATGGCGTCGCGCGTGATGCGCAGGGTGCTTGGAAACGGTTGCCGCGTCTGCCACAGAATACCTTTGCCGGCCACCACGCAAAAACGGCCGTTCGCGGCTAGCGGCTTCTTGATGCCGGTCAATTGCTTGGTTTGGTCGAAGCGGCCGCACATCACCGCCGGTTTGGCCAGCGCGGTTTGAATTTGTGCCACTGGTGCGGCTGCCTGCACCAGACCAGCCGCAGCGCTCAAGGCCGCAAACAGGACCGGGGCCAGGTAGTGGCGCAAAGAAGAGTTGATCATCATGGTGTCGGGTAAGTTAAGCCAAGTTGTTGCCACAGTGCCGGTGGGCTGACGAAGCACATTTCACGATTGCTGATTTGCACTGCGACCTGAGTGGATACGCCGCGCGTCAGACGTTGGCCGCTGGCGGCATCGGTGACCAGGTATTCTATTTTGAGACGGTTTTCCCATTCGACGATGGCGGCGCGTACCTTGATGCGCTGGCGGAATACCGCCGGGCGTGAATAGCGCACTTGCAGATCGATGACCGGCCACATATAGCCGGAATCTTTCATGGCCTGGTAGTTGTAATCGATCTGATCGAGCAGGGCGCAGCGCGCGGCTTCGAAATATTCGATGTAGCGGCCGTGCCAGACCACTTCCATCGGGTCGAGATCGTAGAACTGGATTTGCAATTCCACTTCGGCCTGCCAAGGGGAATTGGCGACCGAGATTTTGCCGCCGGGCAGCGGGATGGCGTGCTTAGTCATACAGATCCCAATGGCGTGCACGGATGCGTCGCAACAGCAGGCGCAGCTCCGGCTCCAGCATGCGATCTTCGGCCACCGGCGGCAGGTCGGCCGAGAGTGCTGCCTGCATTGCGGCCAGACGGCCGTCGGGCAGATCGGTCAAGCCAATCTCGGGTTGCCGTTCACTGCGCAGCCAGACGCCTTGACGCACGGTCACCAGCAATGCCGCCACCACTTGTTCGGTCAATTCCAGCACACGCAGACAGTCGCGCGCCGCGATGGTGCCCATGCTGACCTTGTCCTGGTTATGGCATTCAGTGGAACGCGAAAATACCGAGGCCGGCATGGTCAGCTTGAGTGCTTCGGCAGTCCAGGCCGAAGCACTGATCTGCAAAGCCTTGAGGCCATGGTTGATGGCCGCACGCGGTCCGGTGGCGCCGGACAGGTTCGATGGCAAGCCGTTGTTGTAGCGGCTGTCGACCATCAAGGCCATCTGGCGGTCGAGCAGGTCGGCGATGTTGGCCACGGCATTTTTCATGCTGTCCATGGCGAAGGCAATATGGCCGCCGTAGAAATGTCCACCATGCAGCACGCGCTCATTGTCGGGATCGATGATGGGATTGTCGTTGGCGCTGTTGAGTTCGTTTTCGATCGAGCTGCGCAGCCACGGCAGCGCATCGGTCAGCACGCCGATCACATGCGGTGCGCAGCGGATCGAATAGCGATCCTGCAGACGTTTGTCGTTGCGCAGCGGTTGATCGCAATGCAGATCGGTGCGCAGCCAGGCAGCCACCTGTTGCTGCCCTGGATGCGGTTTGACCGAGAACAGGGTGGCGTCGAAGTGGTGGGCATTGCCATCCAGTGTGAAGCTGGCCATGGCGGTGATGCGCGTGGCCAGTTGGCACAGGTATTCGGCACGGCGGTAGGCCAGGCAAGCCAGCGCCGTCATGACGGCAGTGCCGTTCATGATCGCCAGACCTTCCTTCGGACGTAGCCGCAATGGCGTCAATCCAGCGGCTTGGAGTGCTGCGGCGGCATCGATTTGCTCGCCGTTTTTCCACACCTTGCGTTCGCCGCACAAGACCGCCGCCAGATAAGACAGCGGTGTCAGATCGCCGCTGGCACCGACCGAGCCTTCTTCTGGAATCAAGGGCAACAGGTCATGTTGCAGTAGTGCCGCAATTTGCTGCAGCAGGCCGACGCTGACGCCGGAATAGCCCTTGCTGAGTGAAGTCAGGCGCGTCGCCAGGATGGCGCGGGTTTGCTCGGGCGAAAACAGTTCGCCGAGGCCGCAGCCATGATAGGTGTACAGATGATGCGGCAATTCAGCGATCAAGTCTGGTGGCACCGTGACCGTGCACGAATCACCATAACCGGTGGTCACGCCATACACCGTGCCGTCTTCCCGCAGCAGACGGTCGAGGAAGTCGGCGCCGCGCTGGATGCGTGCCAGAAAGTCCGGCGCATCCGACAGCGCTGCCTGGGCGGTGCCGCTGGCGATGTGATTGACGTCTTCGATTGTCAGCGCGGTCGGACCGAAGGTGACGAACGCCGGAGCGGCGGACTTAGTGAGCGACATGATGGCTATCCAGTGTGGGCGAGGCCCAAAAATCGTAAAAGTTGAACCACTGCAAAGGCGCTTGCAGACAATGGTATTCCAGGCGCGCCGCATAGTCGGCGATCAGTGCCGCCAGCAGGGCATCGCGTTGTTTGCGCGGCAAGCTGATCGGGGCGCGGAAATGTTCGAAAGTCAAAATGGCGCCATCTTGCGTGCGTTGCGAAAAAATCAGATAAATCGGGCATTGCAGCAGGCTCGCCAATACATACGGTCCGACCGGAAACGGTGCGGCGGCGCCGAGAAAATCTGCTGTCGCCACCCGGGGCTTGGCCGAGACCGGTACGCGGTCGCCGGCAATCACGACAAATTCGCCGCGCGCCACGCGCTCGCTGAGCAGGATTGCCGTGGCGGGCGTCATTTCGGTGACTTGCAATAGATTGAACTGACTCTCCGGCGCCAGTTGCGCCAGCATTTGATTAAAGGCGCGCGCATGCTTGGTGTGGACCAGTACGGTCAACTTGAGACCGTGATGCTGGCGGCTCAGCACGCGGCATAATTCCAGATTGCCCAAATGGGTGCAAATCATCAGACCGCCACGGCCACTGGCAATGGCATCGTTCATGATCTGCTCACCTTGCACCATAACGTGATGCATAGGAAACAGGCCGCCCCAGAGCAGCATCTTGTCCAGCAGGCTTTCACCGAACGCGGCGAAATGGCGCAATACCGCCAGCAAGCCGGTGCGCGGCAGGGCTTGCGGCCGATAGTGGTGTACCCGCGCCAGATAATCAAGTGAGGCCTGGCGTGCGCGCCGGTTGCGTGCCATGTACCAGAGCAAGACCGGATACAGCAGCAGCCGGAATGGCCAGCGGCCCAACCAGCGATAGACGCGAAACAGCAGGCGCATGCCAGCGATAAAGCTGACTTCGTTGATCTGCGCCCAGTGTCGTGCTGGCGTGCCGTTATTGGCGCTCATGCTGGCCTCCTGCGCGCGCCCGCAACAGCTTGCGCGCCAGCAGCGCTGGGGAACGCCACAGCATGCCGCACAACAGCGTGGCATGCATGCGGGTGATCAGCACATTGTCCAGCCATAGCCTGAAATGCGAAACGCCGTCGCTGGGATAGCGCACCCGGGTACGCTGATTGATCACCTGCACACCACGCCAATGCAGGCGCACGATGATTTCGGTGTCGAAGTCCATGCGCTTGCCGAGCGTTTGCCGGGCCGTCAGCGCAGTCACTACGGCCAGCGGATAAATGCGGAAGCCGCACATGGAATCGACGATATCGAATGACAGCGTATTGATCCAGACCCAGACGTGGGTCAGATAGCGCGCATAGAGACGGCCCTTGGGCACACTTTCGTCGTATTGCGGACAACCGTTGATGATTGCCTTGGGATGCTCTTGGGCCAGCGCCACGAAGCGTGGAATATCAGCGGTATCGTGCTGGCCGTCGGAGTCGATTTGCAGTGCATGGCTGAAACCTTGCTGCGCCAGAAAATGCATGCCGCTCAGCACTGCCTCGCCTTTGCCGCGATTGACGCTATGGCGCAGCAGGCTGACCTGTTGCGGATGGGCGGCGGCCAGGCCATCGAGCACGGCGGCGCAGGCGGCATCGCTGCCGTCATCGACCAGCACGCAGCGCAGGCCGTGCTGCAATACTGCGCTCAGCACAGCGCCGATGGCATGTTCATGGTTGTACACCGGGATTACGGCGCCGAGACGGATCTGCATCAGTGTTGCCCCAGCAGCATACGGCCGCTGGCATGCTGGCCGGCGGCCGAATGCAAGCGAAACGTCAGTGCGTTTTTATTGACATCATGTTCCAGTTCCAGCATGACAGTATTGCCGGGCCGGATCACATGTTGAAACTTCAATGCTTGCATGCCGACGCAATCGGGCGGCAAGTCGAAGTAGCGGCGGCCCAGTGCCAGCGCCCAATCGAGTTGCACCACCCCGGGCAGAATCGGTGCCTGGTCGAAATGCCCCTGGAAATACAGCAAGTCTTGCGGCACATGCAAGGCCAGTGTGACCTGGGTCGCGCTTTGCTGGTGCAGGGTTTCCTGCGGCATCAGTGCGGCTGGCGCACGATCGTCGGCCAGCAGCGCCAGCAGTGCGGCGTTGGTGGTCTTGCCTTGGGCATTGCTCGGCAAGGCTGGCAGATAACGCCAGAGTCGCGGCAGCGCCAGGTGCTCGATACTGTCCACCAGTTGGGCGCGCAATTGCCGGTTCATCTGCAGTTTTCCAGCCTGTTGCAGTTGTGCCTGACCGGCGGCGTTGAGCACGATGAAGGCGGCGATGCGGTCGCGTTGCTGGGCGTTCTGTGCGTCGTGCATCAAGACGCGTGCTTCGGTGACCCAGGGGGTGGCTAGCAACAGCTGCTCGATCTGGTCCAGCGAGATGCGTTTTTCTTCCAGCTTGACGATGCGGTCGGCGCGGCCGCGCAGCAGGAAGCGCGGCGCTTGCCCGGCGACGAATAGCACACGGTCAGCCATCGCTAGCCAGGCGTGATCCGGTAGATGCGGCGAACGCACTTCCAGGCAATCGTTGTCGGCATGGGCGCGCACCTGTACCTGAGGCATGGGTTGCCAGCTGTCATCACGCTGACCATCAACGGCCGGCGCTATCTGACGCCAGGCGATGCCGCCGGTTTCGGAGCTGCCGTAAATTTCGATGGGCGTCTGCCGGAATAATTGCCGGGCTGCATCCGCGACTTCTGGCAGCAGTGGCCCACCGGAAGAAAACACAGCACGCAGTTGACGGGTATCGGCTTGCACCAGGCTGGCCGGCAGGCGCTTCAAATGTGCTGGACTTGACAGCAGCAGCCAGGGCCGGTCGACAGGCGCTAGGGCTGCCAGTTGTTCTGGAAAAAAAGCGCTTTGTGCATGAATCACACGGCCTGCCGCCAGCGGCCACAGCACCTTGAATAACAACCCGTAGATGTGTTGATGCGAGACCGTGGCAACAATCTCGCACTGCTGCAACTGTTGACCGAACAACTGCTCCAGCGTCGCCACTTCGCAGGCCAGTTGCGCCAGCTTTTTGGGAATCGCTTGCGCCGTGCCGGTGCTGCCCGAGGTGTAGACCACCAGACCCGGGAAGTCGCCAGCGAGCGCGGCAGCTTGATTGCCGGTGGTCAGCGGGGCAGAGGGGCGTTGGGCAGCGGCCGCGGGCAATTGCAGCGGCTGCCAACTGGCATCGACTTCGCCGATGAAACCATCGACTTCGGCGGCCAGCGCCTTGCAGGTTGCCGGCAAGGCATCGCCGGGCAGATAGATGGTCTTGCCGGCTTGCCAGGCGCCAAACAGCGCAGCGGCAAACGCGATGGTATCTTGCAGATAGAGCGCGAAGCGCTGTCCGCGGTGTGCTTGCAGGCATTGCTGCCAGCCCAGGATTTCTTCCCGGAAGGCGGCATTGCTGATGGCCGCGCCTGCGCGCCAGCCGATGATTTGCTGATCGGCGCGCGCTTGCTGCGGCAGCGCCAGGATATCGATGAAATCAAGCATGGTGTTGACGCCTGACATAAAGCCGTACCAGATATTCACCGGCAAACAGCACGCCCATGGCGACATAGGAAATCACGCCGGTGTACAGCGACCAGATCGCTGGCGTTGCCCACACTGCAGTGGCAAAGGCGATGCCGCCGTTGAGCGCAAAGAAGCCGCACCACACCTGCGTGACACGCCGCGTGTAAGCCACGGCAAAGGCCGGCAATTGCGGATTTTGCAGGCGCGCCAGACGTTCGATGATCGTGGGAGGATGCGACAGGCTATGGGCGAACACGGCCAGCATGCCCAGGCTGATGACAACTGGATACAGCTTCAGTGGCAGCAGGGCATTCCATAGCAGCGCCACGGCGGCCAGCGACAATGCCGCCAGACTCATCCAGCGATAACGCGGCTGCAGCTTGAGTGTCGACAGGCGCAACAGGGTCAGCGCCAGCAACAGCAACGCCAGCCAGCGCGGCTCAATTTTGCCGTGCGCAAACCAGATCAGCAGCGGATATGCCAGCACCACCAGTGTGGTCAGGAGCTTACCCAAATCAGGCCTTTTCATCCGCCTGCAGCAGTGTCGCAATGACATCGACGACGTCTTGCACGGTGCGTACGGTACGGAACACGTCGGGCTGGATACGTTTGCCGGTCAGTTGGTTGAGTTTGACGACGATATCGACTGCATCGATGCTGTCGATATCAAGATCGGTATACAGATTGGCTTGCGGCGTAATCTTGTTCTTTTCGATCTCAAACATCTCATGCAGCATGTCAACGATCCAGGTCTGGATCTCATCCTTGGTCATGGTTGGGGCTAAGGTGGTCATGGTGAGCCTTTTTACTGTTGGCGGTGACGGGCTATTAAGGCTTCCAGCGATTCAACGGAGGCAAAGTGCTGACGTGTTTCTTCAGAGTTCGCGGACAAGGTGATGCCGTAGCGTTTCTGCAAGGCAACACCCAATTCGAGCGCGTCGATGGAGTCCAGACCCAGGCCTTCACCAAACAAGGGGGCGGCGGCGTCGATATCGTCCGGACCAATATCTTCCAGTTGCAGAACTGCGATGATGAGTTCTTTGATTTCTTGTTCTAATGTCAGCATCGACCTAGCTTTCCTTCATAAAGTAATTTTGTAGGTAATTTGTCAATTGTCGCGCGGCCAACGATGGCGGGGCGGCCGAATCGGTCATTTCTTCGATCATGATATCCGGTCCGACGATGATGCTGAAGTGTGGCATGGTTGGTGGCACTTTCCACCATTTTTTACCCTTGCTCAAGATGACCGGGGTGCAACGTATGGTCACCGGTGTAACGGCCCAATGGCCACGCACAGCGACATTGGCGGCACCACGCTTGAGGATGATGTTGCCGTCTAGCGGTGTACGCGTACCCTCGGGGAAAATGATCAGATTGCTGCCATTGCGCAGCGAGGCAATGCAGTCGTCGACCAGTTCTGGGCCTTGGGCATTGCTGATGTAACCGGCCGCGCGCACCGGGCCGCGTGTGACCGGGTTGTTCCACAACGAGCTCTTGACGATGCAATCGGCCTGATGCACGAAGGCCATCAACAGCATGGTATCGATCAAGGTTGGATGATTGGCCAATATCAGCAAGCCGCGCCGTTGCAGGCGCTGCAGGCCGCGGATATCGTAGCTGATGACGCCCAGCAGGCACACGCACTCGACCAGACTGCGAAACGCCCAGCGGATCCAACGGCGAGCCCAGCGCTCGCGTTGTTGTCGATCTCGCACGAAGATTTGCAATAAGGGAAACACCAGCAGGCGCAAGCTGAGTGCGCCGATGCTGAAGGTCAAAAAACCGAGGCCGGTGCCGCAAATGCGCCAGTATTGATTGAGCAGGGATGCAACTTGCCGCCAGGCAGTCGTTGATGTTGCTTTGTTGAGCCAGTTACGCATGACGGCTCCAGCGCCAGTGCTGTTTGTTGGTGATACGCGACAGTGTGTCGTCTCCACGCAGGAAAAAACGCAGGATGTCGAGCATGGCGGGCGTACTGGACGGCGCCTTTTCATCACTGGCTAGCGGTTCCCAGGAGAGACTCAAGTAGGGCGCCTCGATATCGGCATGTTGTTTTTGTAGCAACCAGGCCCAGGCGAATGGCAGTTCAGCTTCAGCATCATCGCTACGAAAAATTTCCGGCAACGGGCTATCGCTGACTACCAGTAAAACTTGTGGCGCACCATCGGCAAGCAGGGCGCAGGCTTCGATCAGGGCGTGTTCCGCGGTACTGGTGCCGGCCGCGATGGCCAAATGATTGCTGCGGTCGCCGCGGGCAATCGACAGCAAGCCAGCATTGGCGTTATGTACCGACAGACTAAAGGTGGCCGGCGATAGCGGCAGTTGCATCACGAGTTCTTGCAGTAGTGCAACGGAACGCGCACATTCACCGTGGCGGGAAGCGAAGATGATGGGGGTTGCCAAGGCTTCGGGCAGGCAGTGGTAAGCGGCTTCCAGCGCCATCTTGCCACCTGCACTGGCGCGCCGGCGCAGCATTGGCGGCATGTCCTTGAGCTTAGGTTCGCTGGTCGCAATGCTGTCCAGACGGCCATGCGCCCACGCCAGCCATGCGGCTTCGGTGTCTACACCAGGTGCCCAAGCCGAATGTGAAACGACATGAAAACGTACTTCCCCGAAAAGCATATTTCTTTGCTTAATTACGATTAATGACTTACCAACATCGCTGTGATCACCGTCGCGCCTGGCGCTGACAGTAGCGTTTCACCGCGACCCCCTACGTATTTTTATTGTTGTGAGATTGAAAATAGAATTATTTAAGCTTAAAACCGAGGTGAATCTTACGACAAAATTGATGATCAGCAATAAGAAAAGATACTTCTCATGAATTTGTATTTATTCGGCCAAATTAGATTTACTTACCTTGATTATTCTGAACTTATTTTTCATTCCGTCGTTCTGCAGTGGATATAGCGTATCAAGCTGCCAGTTGGCGGGCCGCTCCCGGCTAGCTTGTCCTAAGAAAACCCGTCATTCGCAAGCGAGAACGGCAATAAAAAATGCCGCCGTTTTTCTGAGCCGAATCGCATTAGCCGCAAGTTATTTTTCTATAGAGAGGTCAATCGAAACGCAGGCTGTACACGAAATTGACACCGTTGATGGTACCGGCGCGCGCCACTGCCGACCAGCGCTTTGACAACTGCCAAGTAGCTTTGGCGATGCTGGCGGCGCCGGTCAGGCTTTGTTCGTAGCCCAATGTGAGGCGATCGGTAATCGCCTTGCCCAGATTGACGACCTGTTCGTCGGTCAAGCCCGATTCGCTGGCGCCGATTGAGAACTGATCGAAGCCGAAGTCTTTGGCAATCTTCTTGCCACCATAATTACCGATGAAAGCCAGCGCTTGACTGCTGGCACTGCGCTGCGCCAGGCCAGAACTGTCGGTGCCGTGGCCGAACATCATCCAGGACAATTTTTCGTCATCGGCGACCGTCGGTTCGGATACCAGCCTCACGCGCGGTTGATTGGCAAAGCCGGTCACTTCGACACCGGCTTCGACATCCTGATTGCGTCGCATCGCCAGGATATTGATATTGGGATTGCTGATCGGTCCCTGGAAGTTGATGATGCCGCGTTCGATATTGAGTTTGGTACCGAACGCTTCGTAAGTGCCGTCGGCGACTTGCACCGTGCCGGTGGCGCGCAGCGGCTGTAGTGGTTCGCTACGGACCGTCATGTCGCCGCGCAGATGCAGGTTGGCGCCACTGCCATTAAAACGGAAATTGTCGCCCAGATTGACCTGGATGTTGATTACCGGCGCAAAGCGTCCGGCCGGCTTTTCGGTTGCCGCTGTCAGTTTTTCCTGCGAGCTGGCCGCGCCCGCTTTGGCGGCATTGCCTTTGCGCACGATGACGACATCGTCGCCGAGTTTTGGCGCACTGGTCTTGGGCAGATCGAACAAGGCCTGGTCGACCACGAATTTGCCATTGATCTGCAATTGCTCGGCAACATTGGCCAATTGCGCCTGACCCGACAGCATCAGTTGGCGATCGGGGCTGGCGAACAATTGCAGCTTATCAGCCACGATGGTGGCTTTGAGGTCGGGATTGTCAGTGCCTAATTGCACTTTGCCGGTGGCGCGCAGGGTGCCGTTACCACCGTGAAATTCGATCTGGCGCAGGTCGATTATATTGTCATCCATGACGACATGGATGCTGCCATCGTTGAACTGTATGCCTTGGTCGAACAGCGTCACGGCCAGTTTGTCGCCATCGATCTGGCCGCTCAGGCGCGGTTTGGCGAGCGTGCCAGCGGCTTTCAGTTGCAGGGCGAGCTTGCCGTCCAGGCTGTATTGCGGCCCCAGCAGGGCGGTCAGGGTCTTGAGCGTGGGCACATTGAGCAATGCTTCCAGCGCTAGGGGCGATTCCGGGCTCAGGCTGAGGATGCCATCCTGGCTCAGCAAGCCCAGCGTGCCGTTGGCTTGCAGCGTACCGATGCGGCTCGCGGCGAGCTGGCCATGCAGGCGTGCCTGGGCGGCGGCCAGATCGACGCGCACTTGCAAGGCCGACAGGCCCAGTGCGGTCAGTGCATTACCGTTGCCCGTGGTGTCGATACTCAAGTCGCCGCTCTTGCGCGTTATCTGCAGGTAACCGCTGGCGCTTTCGGCCAGCGCAAAATTCCAGTCGGCATCGAGTACCAGATCGGTTTTTAATGGCAGCGCAGTCGCACCCATTTCTTGCGCCAGTTCCAGCACGCGGCCGATATCGACAGTCTTGGCACTGCCTTGCGAGCGAAGGCGACCGTTCTGGTAACTGAGGTTTTGCAGATCAATCGTCATGTGATCGACCTGCAAATGCGTGGGACCGGCCTGCACCGAATCAGCGCCGACCGTGAGGCTCAGCGGCGCGCCCAGTGCCAGCCGTGGCAAGCCCTGGTTATCGAACTTGTCGATCACGCCGCTCCAGCCGTAAGCGCCTTGCGTTTGCGTGAGCTTGCCATGGGCGGCGATCTGCAATGCCAAGGTCTGACCATGCGCTTTGCCGTCGGCTTGCAGGCTCAAGGTATGGGCGCCGTAGGTGCCGTTGAGTTGCAGCTTGAGCTGGCGCAGCACCGCATCGGGACCGCGATAACGTTCGCCATCGAGCGTCAGCAGGAGCTTGTTGCCGGGCGCGGCGAGCGCGGCGTTGAGATCGGTTTGCAGCTCGGCCTGGCCGCTCAATTGATCGAGATGATGGGCGCCGAAACTGAGTTGCTTGCCGCTGTAGCTTGCGCGCAGGGCAGGGCGTTGCAGGGTGCCGGATAACTGGCCGTCGAGTTGCAGCTGGCCTCCCAGACCATAGCCCAGTTGCGCCAGTTGCGGTGCATCAAGGTGCAACTCGAGCCGGTCTTGTGGCGCGCCGAAAGCGCCTTTGAGTTGCAGCCGGTTGCCGGCCACCAGCAGATTGGCATTGCTTGGCAGCAGACGGCTGCCAGCCAGTTGCAGATTACCGCTGCCGCTCATCGGCAATTGCGCGTAACTGCTGTCGCGGACCGTGAAGTTAAGTCTGGCTTGTTGCGGCGTGAGTGCACCGCTGGCATCGAAGTCCATATTGATGCGCGCGGCCACCGCCCCCTGATGGACCCAGGCCGCCGGGTCGAAATTGCGTAGCTGGCCCTTGAAGGCATAGGCCTGATCGCCATCGGTGGCGAGGCTGCCGCTGACTTCCAGGCGTGCCCTGGCGGCGCTCAGACTGGCTTGCGTGAGGTTGATCTTGCCGCCGGCCAGCGTGCCGTCGAGGGCAATGGCATACAGCGGGTCTTGCAGTTGCAGATGGAGGCTCAGTTGATCTGGCTTGATCTCGATCGCGAGCGGGCCGCGCAGTTTGGTCGGCTTGAGTTGCTGGTGCAGGGCATGCAGGTCAAGTCCATCAATTTGAAATTGAAATACGCCTTGTTGTTCCAGCGCCTGCAATTGGCCGCTGCCGCGCAGGCTGGCACCGGCGAGCAGGTCGATACGCAAGTCGCTCAATTGCTGCCGGTCAGCGCTGAGATCGAGTTGGGCATGGATGCGGTTAAGCGGCAAGCGTTGACGGTCGATGCTGCCGGGCAGCAGATTGACCAGTTCAACCGGACCGCTGACCAGCAGTTGTTCGCTATTGGCGGCGGGGCGCAGATCGGTGCGCAAGCGCAGATCGGCTTGCGGCGCGGCACTGTTGAAGACTTGTGGGTTGATATGTTGCAGGTCAATGCTGGCCTGCTTGAATGGCACCGCAGCGAAGGGGGTGGCGACCACATCGGCGCTGCCATTGAGTTTGTCGCCGCTGGCCTTGAGTGCCACGACGAGCTCCTGCAAGGAGCCGGACAATTGTGTGGTGACCTGGAAGTGTTCGTCGATACTGCCCTGACGATAGTGCCCGGCCAGTTCGATGCCGCCACTGGTGGCAAACGGGCGTTTGCCATCGAGGTGTAGCAGCGCGCTGGCATTGCCGAAGCCGGTATCGAGTTGATCAATCACCAGCGTATGGCGCACGCCATCGGAATTGCCGTGCAGTTTGATGACGCCGAGCGCGATCAGACTGCTACCCTGTTGCAGCCGCAGTTGTTGCACCGATAGCGCGCGCAGCTCCAGGGCCAGTGGCAGGCTCAGGGATGCCGGCAGTACCGTTGGTGTTGCCGGTGTCGGTTGCTGTACCAGGTTGACTTTGCCGATCTGCAGATAGGCCACGCTGATTTTGCGCTGCAATGGCGACAGTTGCCAACTGGCATCGATGTGGTCAATCTCCAGTTGCAGCGTGGCATCGTGATAGCGCAGGTTGCGCAGGTGCAGGCCGCTGGCCAGATTGCCGCCAGTGAATTGACCCGCGAGCTTGCCCTGCATGGCCCATACCGCAACACGCCAGGCCTGGCGGCTGCCGCTGTCGGTCATGGTGGCGTAGGCCAGCAGCGCTGTGATGGCAACGATGCCCAGCAGCAGGCCGCACAGTGTCATTGTCAGCCAGCGTAATGGCCGGCGGTGCTTGGCCGGCGGCGTGGCGTCTGGATTGGAATCGGGATCGGTCGTCACTGGTGTCGGCTCAGTCATCAGAATGCGATCCCCAGCGAAATATGCGGCCGGAATTGCTGTTTTTGTACGCCGTAGGCCAGGTCCAGATTCAGCGAGCCGACCGGACTGCGCCAGCGCACGCCAGCGCCGACGCCGCTGTAGAACGTGCGGTTATTCCAGCTGTCGGCAGCGGTGCCGATATCGTAAAACACTGCGCCGCCCCAGCTTTGGGTGAGCCAGTGCTGATACTCGGCGCTGCCGGTCACCAGGTATTTGGTTGGATAGACGGTACCGTTTTGCTCATTGCCGATGCTGTCGTAGCTGTAACCGCGCACCGAGTCATTGCCACCGGCGCGAAACAGCAGCGAGGCTGGAACTTCGGAGGCGCTGCCGCGGGTGAAGACGCCGCCGAGTTCGGTACGCAAAATCACAATATCGCGCTTGGCCACTGGAAAATATTGTTTGAAGCGGGTGTCCACGCGCGTGAAGGTCTGATCGGTGACCACGCCTTTGATGGCAAAACCGGTCTCCAGCGAAAACAGATTGCCCTGGCGCGGGAAGATCGGGTTGTCGACGTTGCGCCGGGCCCACGAAAAACCCGGCACCAGCGCCTGGTGCTTGCCCTGTGTGACGATGGTATCGGTGGGTAGCGTGGCACCGTTTTCCTGCTGTAATTCGTCACGATAGTAAGTCAGTGAATAGGCGGTGTCGTACAACTCGCCCGTGCGTGCGCGCTTGATGCCGGTGCGGAAGCTGCGCAAGTCGACGCCTTCGAGCGTGGTGCGGTCCCAGGAACTGCTGACGCTGTTGACGAAATTCTTGGTGTCGGGCGGCATCGCCAGGTTGAGCAAACCGTATTGCCGTTTTTGTTCGATGCGTAATTGGCTGTCGAATACCCAGGCGCGGTTGAAGACGTTGTAGTGGCTATAGCGGCCTTCCACCTGGGCGCCGGTATCGGTAGCATAGCCAATACCGGTGCGTATGCGCTGAATCGGGTATTCGGTGACCTGCACCTTGACCGGTGCCATGTCGGGGTGTTCGGGATCGTTGTCGATACCGACGATGGCATTGCTGAAGTAGGCGGTATTCTGGATTTGCCGTTGCAATGTCAGCAGCCGGTTGACATCGTATTCTTCACCCACCGCCAGGGGATTGACGTTGTTGATGATGCTCTCTGGATACCGGCGGGTGCCGCTAATCTGCAAGGGACCAAGCGTGAAACGCGGGCCGCTGTCGTAATGGATGCTCAGGTCGGCTTGTTGATCGTCAGGATCGACCGCCGCTTGCGAGTTGGCAATGCGTGCGGCGGCGTATTTGTGCTGTTGCAGCGTTTCCAGGCCCTCATTCTTGGCCTGATCCCAGCTTTCCTGACGGAAGGTGGCGCCGACCGGCAACGACCAGTTGCGGCGGATAGTGTCGATACGTTGCGTGTCCTGCTGCGCCGCAATACCCACGACCTCGATGTCGACCGATGCAATCTTGGTCAGCGGCCCGGCCTCGACCTGGACATGCACGTGCTTGATCATCGTCGCACCGCTCGCGGTGGCCGATAGCGCTGCGTTACCTGCTGCGCGCGTCGTGGGCGCCACAGAATCGACCTTGACGGTCGTGACTGGCGAGAAATATCCTTCCGTGGCAGCCAGTTGCGTGACCTGTTCGCTCAATGTGTCGAGCATGAACTGAAGCTGCTCGTCACCCAGATCGCTACGATCCTGATAACGCACAAGATCCAGATTGGCTTTGAGCAGCTTTTCCAGTGGCGCAGGCGCACTAATGTCGACCTGATAGGCCGCGTGGGCCGATTCGGCTGCACACGAAAGAACAAGCATCGCTAATCGGCAAATCCATTTCATCTGGTTGGGGTCTTGGTGCTGGCGAATGCGAGGCAATCAAAAAACTTCGGTTAAAGTGTCGTTAAGATGCTAAATGACTAGGCTGTATCGCTGGAAAATAGTTCCCAGTAGATGCTGGCGCGATTGCACCGCGCCAAGTTGGCATTGTAGCCGTCAACCCTGCTGTGTAAGCAATGCTGCAATCAAAAAAAGGAGTGCGATGGTGAATGCAATGAATGGGGCGACCGATAAGGGGACGCAGGAAACGCTGATTTCGCTGCATCGCTGGACCGATAAACTGCTGAGTTTTCGCACGACGCGGCCGGCCGGATATTGCTTTGCAGCAGGGCAGTTCGCCCGGCTCGGTTTGCGGGTCAACGGTGAGATGGTCTGGCGCGCTTATTCGATCACCTCGGCCGAGCAAGAGCACGCGCTGGAGTATTACGCCATCATCGTCCCCGATGGTTTGTTTACCTCGGCGCTTGACCGCTTGCAGCCCGGGGACCCGGTGTGGGTGGAAAAACTGAGTTATGGCTTCATGACGCCGGACCGTTTCGTTGATGGCGAGGATTTCTGGATGCTCGCCACCGGCACCGGCCTGGGCCCCTTCATCTCGATCTTGCAACAACCGCAGGTGTGGCAGCAATTTCGCAATCTGGTGCTGGTGCACGGGGTACGCCAGAGTACCGAACTGACGTATCGCGACAAGCTCATTGAGTTGCGCGATCGGGCGGCAGCGTTGCAACTGCCGGCACGCTTGCAATTGTTCGCTGCGACTACGCGCGATCTGCCGCAGGAGGCTGCGCTCGGACAACTGCATGGGCGTATCACGACGCTGTTACGCGATGGCGAACTGGAACGGCAGAGCGGATTGCAGATTGACGTCGCGCGTTCTCGGCTGATGGTCTGCGGCAATCCCGAGATGATTACCGAAGTGCGTGACATTCTGCGTGGACGTGGTTTGGGACCATGCCGGCGCAACGCTGGCGGCCAATTCATTACCGAAGATTATTGGTGAACCGCTAGTCCAGCTATAAGGTTTCGCCAGGCGCGGCGACGAAAATTTCCCACTGTTTTACCTGACATTCGCTGTCGAAGTATGGCTGTGTCCTTGCTTTTTTATTGTCCTCGCATATTTTCAGTTCCATGATCGTTTATTTTTTGCGGCGACAAGGAACTGATACCTCTATTAATTGGAACTTGTCCTATATCTTTGTCATTGCATTTCTATGTATCTTGCGTACTCCGTCGGTTTCACTGCGATATTATTTTTGTCTACAACGATGATGTGAGGTGTCTCGCAAAGAGCGGACACTCTAGCAGAAGAGTTGTCCGGTGTTATCGGAGGAAGTACGTTTTTGATATTTTTTTGAAGTGCAGTGCACCGCATCGTCCGATGCGGGTACAAGATTTTTTCCGCAGCGATGTGGATAGATGAGGTGGAGGTGCTATGAATAAGTCGGTGCAAATTGCCATTGCGGATGATCATCCGGTGGTGTTGGAAGCGTTGGACAATGAGTTGCGGAAACTGCCCGGCGTCAGCGTCGCGATTTTGGCTGAAACCGGTGACGCGTTGCTGGCGGCGTTGCAGCAGACGTCGTGCGAGGTGATCATTTCCGATTTCACGATGCAGACGGCGGAGCGTGAAGAGTCCGATGGTTTTGGTTTGATATCGCGGTTGCGTCAGGATTATCCAAAGGCAAAACTGATCATCTATACGGCCATGAGTAATAGTGCTGTGGTCAAACGGCTCTATCGAATGGGAATTTTTTCGGTCATCAGCAAAAAAGAAAAGACTAGCGAATTGATTGCTGCGGTTGAGACCGCGCAAAACGGCAAGCAGGTGTATTTTCCCTCCTCGCTGCGCGGCGAGCTGGAGCTGAGCTGGGCCCACGGAGATGCATTCGCACAAACCAAGGATTTGACGATCAGTGAGATGGAAGTGGTGCGTCTATTTGTCGGCGGCTGTTCGCTCGGTGATATCTGCGACCGTCTGTCGCGCACCCCAAGCACGGTCAGCACGCACAAAAACAATGCCATGCGCAAGTTGGGTTTGTCGACCGATGCCGATCTGATCAAATATGCTTACGCAACTGGCTTGATCTGAGTGTGACAAACCAAGTCAGCGCAGCGTATAGAGCGTCACGGCGCTGACGGCGACATCAATGAGTAATACCGCTGTCACCGAAAGCCTGCGTTGCAAAAAAGCGCCGAGTGCCCAAAAGGCGACCAGCAAGGCGCTGCATACCAGCAGTAGATGCCAGTACGAAATATCGTCGGCAATCCACAGGCAGATGGCGGTTGCTGCCAGCAACAAAGCAAATTGCAATACTGCCAGCAGTTGCGCACCGGCTGGCAGATCGACGTCATAACGGACTCGCGCCTGCTCAAGGTCGAAGGCCGGACCACTGGCTGGCATGTCCGCCGGAGACCAGCCGGGCGGCTTGAACCAAACTTGCAATTTGTCTTGCCAGCGCGGCATCTGCAGTGCTGTTTTTGCCAACTGCCAATAGCCACCGGTCACCGCCCATAGCGGATTCCAGCTTTGCAACTGCGTGCGTGTGCCATACACGCAGGCGTCCTCTTCTTCGGCAAAGGTGCCGAACAAGCGGTCCCAGATGACCAGCATGCCGCCATAATTCTTGTCCAGATACTGATCGTTGACAGCGTGATGCACGCGATGGTTGGAGGGCGACGAAAATACCTTGTCAAACCAGCCCAGCTTGCCGATATGCTCGGTATGGATCCAGAACTGATAAACCAGCACGACCAGACCGGCAATGCCGAATTGTTCGGGTGACACGCCCAGTACTGCCATGGGTAAATAAAAAAGCCAGCCGATGAAAACGACGGTACTTTCCTGCCGCAACGCGGTGGTGAAATTGAAGTCCTGGCTTTGATGATGGACCGAATGTGCTGCCCACATCAGCGCGTTTTCATGGCCCATGCGATGCAGCCAGTAATCGAAGAAATCGAATAGCACAATCGCCGTGATCCAGCCCAGTATGGTCTGCCAGAAAGGCGCCTGCGGGAACAGGGCCACGTGGCGATAGACGATGGCGTACAAACCGATCTGGAATAATTGTGTCACCAGCGCCACCAACTGGCTGATCAAGCCCTGGTTCAGACTGCTGATGGCATCGCTGAGCCGATAGGTATTGCGCTGCTTAAACCAGCCGTAGGCAAATTCCGCCGCGATCATGAGAATGAATAGCGGAATGATATAGACGATGAGTTGTTCCATGTAACACCAAAAGTTTCATGCATTAGCGCAACCAGGATGGCGTTAAAACAGGCTTATGGGCCGCAGCCAAGCGTTGCGCGCGAGTGGCGTAAGTGTACAAGATTATGATGCGATGCAGTATGGCGCTACCGCGTTTGCGGCGCACGTAGTGGCGTTTGGTGGCGTCGAAATGCGAGTTGGCCTCGATTGGATGATTTTCGAAAGATGTCTAGCATCAACGATTATTGACACCTAGAAAAAATATTCATATGATGACCTTACCACTTGAGAGAGGGCTCTAGGAAAGCATCGGCCGTCAGGCCACCTCGATCACGTGCCCCACAACAATGAATAGCACCTGCCGATAGAGCAGGTTCAAGGAGACTTTGCATGAAACTTTTCAAGTTCGCGTGTTCCGTTGTCACGTTCACCGCCACCGCAGCCGCCATTGTTGCGGCCTTTCCAGCACAAGCCCAGATCGCCACCGGCGACACGTCCGGCAAGAAAATCGCGCTGTCGAACAATTACGCCGCCAATGCCTGGCGGCAATCGATGCTCAAGAGCTGGGATGCGACTGCCGCGGATGCCGTCAAGCGCAAGCTGATCGCCGCGGCACCGTCCTTCACCACGGCTGAAAATCAGGCCACCGAGCAAGCCCAGCAGATTCAGAACATGATCTTGCAGGGCTTCAATGCCATCGTCATCGATGCCTCCTCGCCGACCGCCCTCAACGGCACCATCAAGAAAGCCTGCGCCGCCGGCGTGGTGGTGGTTTCGTATGACGGTATCGTCACCGAACCCTGCGCCTATCGCGTCACCTTTGACTTTCAGAAGCTGGGTGAAGCGCAAGTCGATTATCTGGCCGAGCGTCTGGGCGGCAAGGGCAATATCCTCGAAATTCGCGGCCTGGCCGGCGTCTCGGTTGACGGCGAAATTCACACCGGCGTCATGAATGGCTTGAAGAAGCATCCCGGTCTCAAGCTGGTCGGCTCGGTCAATGGCGACTGGGCCCAGGCACCGGCGCAAAAAGCCGTCTCCGGCATCTTGCCGACCTTGCCCAAAGTGGATGGCGTGGTGACGCAGGGCGGCGATGGCTATGGCGCAGCGCAAGCCTTCAAGGCGGCCAATCGTCCGATTCCTATCATCATCCTCGGCAATCGCGAAGACGAATTGCAATGGTGGAAGACCCAGGCCGCCGGCGGCTACAAGACTTATTCTGCGTCCAATCCGCCTGGCGCCGTCAGCGTGGCCTTCTGGGTTGCACAGCAAGTGCTGGCCGGTAAAAAAATCCCCAAAGACATCGATATCGTGGCACCGATGCTCAAGCTAAGCGAAGCGCAGTTGCCAGGCGCCCTGGCCAAGACACCGGCTGGTGGCGTGGGCGATATCACGTTCTCACTCGACGAAACGATCAAGCTGCTCGATCAAAAGAAATAAGCAACATCGCTGACAGCGCAGCCCGGCAAGTATCGCCGGTCGCTGCGTGCTTGGCCGCACCGGCAACGGCAGGTTGTACGTGCCTGCGCGGTCGTTTTTCAGAGAGAAATTCATGTCAAATGTCTTATGCAGCTTGAGCAATATTGCCAAGTCATTCGGACCGGTGCGCGCCTTGCAGACGGTCAGTCTGGCAATCGATGCGGGTCAATGCTGGGGTCTGGTCGGCCATAACGGCGCCGGCAAGTCGACCTTGATGAATGTGCTGGCAGGCGTTTTCGCACCGGATCAGGGGCAGATTCTGATCGATGGCGTGGCGTTGCCGGCGTATACACCGCAGCTGGCCTATCGTCACGGCGTGCGTTGCGTGTTCCAGGAATTGTCGTTGTGCCTCAATCTGAGCGTGGCCGAAAACCTGTGCGTATTTCATCCGGCATTGCGCGGCTGGGGCTGGCGCAAGCGTGCGCGCGCATTGATCGCGGCGCAACTGGACGAAATTTTTGGCGAGCACGGCATTGATGCCGATCGCAGCGTTGGTGAATTGACGCTGACGCAACGGCAAATGGTCGAAATCGCCTGTGCCTTCACCGTGGTCGATCAACCACTGCGGCTGCTGATACTCGATGAGCCAACTTCCAGTCTGGACGCGGTGACGGCGCGCAAATTGACCGGCTTTATCCAGCGTCGCTTGCAAGCGGGCCTGAGCGTGGTGTTCATCTCCCATATGCTGGGTGAGATTTTTGACTGCTGCACCGATATCGCCGTCATGCGCGATGGTCAACTGGTGTTGCAACAAGTCGCCGCCAAGCTGGACCGTGCTGCACTGGTGCAAGCCATGGGGCATGCCGATCAGGACAAAATAGAAAGCGCCGCCAGCAGCGCGACCAGACAGGCCTGCGGTACCAGCGCCGCTATTGCTGCCGGGCTGCTGCTCGACGTCGCCATGCCTGGCTCGCCAGTGCCGCATTTGCGCATTCCGCGCGGCCAGGTGATTGGCTTGTCCGGTCTGGCCGGGCAGGGGCAGACGGAAATGCTGGTCAAGCTGTTTACCGAACACCGGGCCGCGATCCGCACCGCCTTCGTCGCCGGTGATCGTGTCAAGGATGGCAATTTCCCGCTCTGGAGCATTGCTGACAATCTGTCCTTGCGCAGTTTGCCGGCCTTGACCAAAGCTGGCATCCGGCGCTGGTTGGGTGTCATCGACCGCGACCGTGAAGCGGCGCTGGCCAAAGACTGGCATCAGCGGGTCGATATCCGCACCCAGGACATGCACAACAACATCCTGTCGCTGTCGGGTGGTAACCAGCAAAAGGTCTTGTTTGCCCGTGCCTTGTCATCCGATGCTGAATTGATCCTGATGGATGACCCCATGCGCGGCGTCGATTTTGCCACCAAAGTCGACATGTACCGTCTAATCCGTGCCGAAGCAGCACAAGGGCGCACCTTCATCTGGTACACCACGGAAAACGACGAACTGGCCTATTGCGACAAGACCTACGTTTTCTATCAACAGCAAATCACCCTCGACATTGCACGCGATGACTTGTCCGAAGAACGGGTGATTGCAGCCTCATTTGGAGCGCTGGCATGATGCGCATCTCACGCACGGAAATACAAACCTTGCTGCTGCCGTTTTTTTCACTGGCGGCAGTCTTGGTACCGATCTTCTGGATCAACCCCAACACCATGAGTTACTTCGGCCTTGGCTTGCTGTTGAGCCTGGCAGTGCCGATGATCCTGGCGACCCTGGCGCAGCTATGCATCATCACGGTCAACGATCTGGACCTGTCGATCGGCGCCTTCGTCAGCCTGGCCGCCTGCATCGCCGTGACCTGGTTGCCGCAACAGCCGCTGCTGGCGATTGCCGCCCTGATCGCATGCGTAATCATCTATGCCGCCGTCGGCGTGCTGGTGGAAATGTTCAATCTGCCGTCGATTGTGGTCACGCTGGGTTTGTCATTCGTCTGGAGCGGCTGGGCGCTGGTGCTAATGCCGACGCCGGGCGGGGTCACGCCGCAATGGCTGCAAGACGTCATGAATTTCGCCATGCCAGTGATTCCCACGCCCATCATTTACAGCCTGCTGATCGCCACGCTAGCGCACTGGTATCTGATGCGTTCGTCGCGCGGCGTACGTCTGCGCGGTGCCGGCGGCAGTCCCAAAGCGATCCTGCGCAGCGGCGGCTCGGTGCTCAAGTCCAAAGCCATCATGTATGCGCTGGCAGGATTGTTGGGCATCCTGTCGGCGCTGACGCTAGTCGGCCTGACCACATCGGCCGATGCCAACATCGCCCAGCGCTATACGCTGGTGTCGATTGCCGCCGTCATTCTCGGCGGTGGTAATTTCGTCGGCGGCCGGGTCTCGCCGATCGGTGCGGTATTGGGGGCGATGACCTTGGGCATTGCGGCATCGTTCTTGTCGTTTCTGAGCATCGCGCCGAAATGGCAGGTCGGCTTGCAGGGCGCGATTCTGATTGTGGTGTTGTCATTGCGTGCGCTGCTGGCACGCCGGGGAGCCTGACATGCGCGCAGCATTTTCGCAACGGCCGTGGGTCTGGTCCTTTATCGGCGCGCTATTGGTCTGGTGCGCCATCTTGCTGGTGGCGGGCGGCGATGCCGCCGTCAACATCGGTCTGTCGGCCTTGTCCTTTGGCGCCTTCATGATCCTGGTCGGCCTCGGGCAGATGCTGGTGGTCACCAGCGGACCGGGCAATATCGATCTGTCGATTCCCTCGACCATTGCGCTCGCCGGCGCCGTAGCCATGCGCGTCATGGGTGGCGATGATGCGCAGATCGGACTGGGAATCCTCAGCGCACTGGGTGTCGGCGTGGCGGTTGGCATGGCCAACTATCTATTGATTCGTATCCTGCAGATTCCGCCGATCATCGCCACCATGTCGTCGAGTTTCATGCTGCAATCGCTGGCGATCCACTTCGGCCAGGGGCTCAAAATTGCACCGCCGCAGGCCATGGGAAGCTTCGCCACCGGCTGGCTGGCGCAAGTGCCGCAGGTGGCCTGGGTGGCCTTGGTCATCAGTCTGTTGCTGGCGGCATGGCTGTCGCGCACCTTGTTTGGCCGGCGCCTGTCGGCGGTCGGACAAAATGCCCGTGCTGCCTGGCTGGCCGGGGTTGCTGTCGAGCGCATTCGTTGCCTGTGCTATGTCGCCAGTGCCTTGTTCGCCAGCTGCACCGCGTTATTGATTGCCGGCTTCAGCGGCGGCGCCACGCTCGACATGGGCAATGAATATTTGCTGATGTCGGTGGCAGTGGTGGTCATCGGCGGTACCAATGTCTCTGGCGGTCGCGCCAGCGTGCCCGGCATCTGGGGCGCAGCCTTGTTGCTGTATTTCACCAATACCTTGCTCAACGTAGTCGGCTTGAGCGCCGGTGCGCGTTCGGTGTTCTCCGGTTTGATCATCATCCTGGTGATCGTGCTGTCCGGCCAGCGCCGTCAATATCGCTGAACGCCGTTGACAACACATCGCTCGTAGTTGGTTGGCGCACCTGGCGCGCCATTTCATGAATAGAGGAATCAGCATGTCAGAAGCAGAATGCAAATTTGAATTTTTCGACCCGCGTTTTCGTCGCATGGTGTTTACCACAACCACCATTGAACGGCTCCACACCGGCTGCTTGTGGACCGAAGGGCCAGTGTATTTTCCGGCGGCAGATCAATTGATCTGGAGTGATATTCCCAACAACCGCATGATGCGCTGGGTGCCGGAAGTCGGCGTTGGCGTGTTCCGGCGGCCATCCAATTTCACCAATGGCGGCACCGTTGATCGCGAAGGCCGGTTGGTCAGTTGCGAGCATGGCGGTCGGCGCGTGGTGCGCACCGAACATGACGGCAGCTTGACCGTGCTGGCATCGCACTGGCAGGGAAAGCGCCTCAATTCGCCGAATGATGTGGTGGTCAAATCGGATGGTTCGATCTGGTTTTCCGACCCTGATTACGGCATCAACAGCAACTACGAAGGCTATCGCAGCGACAGTGAAATCGGCGCCTGCAACGTCTATCGCATCGATGGCGAAAGTCTGGAGTTGCGCCTTGTTGCCGACGATTTCGAACGTCCCAATGGCCTGGCGTTTTCACCCGACGAAAGCCTGCTCTACATCGCCGATACCGGTCAGACGCATCGCGAAGATGGTCCGCATCATATTCGGGTGTTCGCGGTTGGCGAAAACGGACAATTGCAGCATGGTCGCGTGTTTGCCGAGATCAATCCGGGCCTGGCCGATGGCTTTCGGCTCGATGAGCACGGCAATATCTGGACCAGTGCCGGCGATGGCGTACATTGTTATGCGCCCGATGGCAGCTTGCTGGGCAAGATCCGTTTGCCTGAAGTGGTATCCAATCTGACCTTCGGCGGGGCGCGCAACAATCGTTTATTCATCACCGCGACGACCTCGGTGTATGCCGTCTATGTTGGCGTCAATGGCGCTGTGCGACCGCATTCGGCGCGCTGATCAATGGTGCCGAGTGGCGAGCAGGCAAGGGGGCAGCGTGTTTGAAAAACTAGAAGCAAGCCTGACGCTGGCAGACAAACTGACCAGTGCATTGTTGCAGCAGATCGAATCAGGCATCTACCCGCGCGGCGCCAAGTTGCCGCCCGAGCCGGAATTGTCTCGCCAATTTGGCGTCAGCCGTACGGTGGTGCGAGAGGCCATGTCGCGCTTGAAGAATGACGGCGTCGTGGTGCCGCAGCAGGGCAGTGGTGTCTTCGTCAGCAGCGCGGCCTGGACCTGGCCGTTGAAGATTCTGGCTGGAGAAGTCGATTCGCAGCAGGCGGTGATTCAGATCATTGAATTGCGCCGTGCCATCGAGTCCGAGATTGCCGCACTGGCTGCGGTGAGGCGCAGCAACGCACAACTGGCCGCCATCGAAACAGCGCTCGACGACTTGCATCGCATCACCAGCCAGGGTGGTGACGGCGTGCATGCGGATGTGATCTTTCATCGCTGCATCGCCGAGGCGACCGGCAATCCGTTTTTACTCAAGACCTTACGCTTCCTTGATCAATTTCTCGAAGCCGCTACCGCCGTCACGCGCGCCAATGAAGCCTTGCGCGAGGACTTCTCGCTGCAAGTGCGCGAAGAGCATGATGCCATCGCCGCCGCGATCCGTGCTGGCGACGCCACCCAGGCACAAGCGGCGGCGCAGATGCATATGATCAATGCAGCGCGCCGTTTGAAGGCCGGAGCCCGTTAGGCGTCGTAATGCTGTTCCGTGTCTAAATAGCAGTCATTTTTTTCTTGGTTTGCTTGGTTTTCTTAGTTGCTGATGCTGTGTTTTCTTCGGACAACCTAGCCGGGAGCGACCCGCCAGCCGCTTACCTCAGTGCGTAATTGACTCTTTGTTTTCTTCGGACGACCTAGCCGGGGGCGGCCCGGCAGCCGCTCACTTTCTTTGGTCTCG
>Ga0066798_10000281_pt1 | contig 28961 bp, 51 predicted proteins | sample PersoiDNA2013203_FD_70961 | JGI IMG/M metagenome (GOLD analysis project Ga0066798, IMG submission 70961) | Permafrost soil microbial communities from the Arctic, to analyse light accelerated degradation of dissolved organic matter (DOM) -... | ecosystem: Environmental > Terrestrial > Soil >... | reverse complement strand
TTTGTCAGAAAAATGCACACTGACCTGAAAAAGAAAAAGGGCTCCAATAGCTTGGAACCCTTTGTATTCTTTGGTGGGGCGTGAGTGGCTCGAACACTCGACCTACGGATTAAGAGTCCGGGCAACGATTCAGAGTTGGCGCGGGTTTGCGCCTATTTCTCGCTCCGCAAACGCGCCGGATTCATCGCCTTGAAATCCTTATGGATACTGCCTCACCGTATCGTTTGCGGAGCAAAAATCAACGAGTAGGCGTCACTTTATCCCCTTTTCGCTCGCGTACATATGTTTCCGTCATGGCAAGAGATTTATGACCCAACTGACGCTGCGCGGCGCGCATATCGCCGGCCTCGTCGGCCTTGTCGGTACCGGCTTTCGCACGGAGATCCCGAAACTGGAACTGAGTGCTTTTGACGCCTGTCTTTTTCCGGACATCGTAAAAGCGCTGCCGCAACGCATCTTGTGACAGTGGCCGTCCTTTTTCGTTAACGATCAGTTCTGCGCACGAGGCTCCGTAGAAGTTCTCCGCAAACCGCTTGCGTGCCAGAATGCGTTCCAGCACTTTCTCCAGCTCTCCGATGATCTGAATGCGCAGTTTCTTCGTCGTCTTGTTCTGGGCAAGCTCCAGGTGGCCGTCCTTGATATCGTTTTCCCGGTATTTCACTGTATCTGCGGGCCGCTGGCCGGTCAGGTAGGCGAGATCCATCGCATCCTTGGTCGGCTGGTCTGCGGCGGCGTAGACGACGTTGAACACCTCATCCTCCACGTAAACATCGCGGCCGGTCTCGGTGTTTCCTTTGATGCCGGCGCAGGGGTTCTGAGCTTTCGTAAGCCCCCAGTTACGCGCCATGTTGAAGACGTGCGAGAACAGCGCTTTTTCGCGATTCGCGCGCACCAGGCCCTCGGGGATCTTCAATGGAGACAGGCCACGTTCAAGGCGCTGCCGATTTTTCTCGGCCGCCAGCTCCCTGGACTTCTGGATGCGCCATTCCATGTATTGCCGGATATGAAGCGGATCGATCTCGTCCAGCGGCGCCTCGCCAAAGAACTCCAGCAAAAATTCAAATTCAGTGAGATTGTCCGCCTGTGATCGCTTGCTTTTCCCGGGTAAAACCTCTTTGATATAGCGAGTCGCTGCATATCGAAACGTAATCAGGCCCGCGATCTGGACCGTCTTATCCTGCTCCAGCTCTGCCCATTTCATGACAGCGGCAACATAGTCGCTGCCTAAGGGAATCTCGACGCGAGGGGTTCCGCCAGCATCGTAATAGTAATAAATCGTTCCGCTTTTCTGTTGCCGGCGGCGCATGCGCACGGGCAAATTCTGATTCGTTGTTGGTCTGCGACCCATACCTTATGCCCCCACAAGCATAGGTTGCCAACGCTTGCGAGGTTGCTCCTCCTGGCGACGGCCCTCGACCGCCACTTTCGCAACGATCGGCTTCCCGCGGGCGTTTTCCGTGAATGGGATGCCCTTCTTGCGGAGGAATTCACCTTGCAACTGGAACTTGGTCAATTTCACTTCGCCGACCGTTCGCCCGCGCGAAATCCCGGTCAGAAAATCGACCTGTTTTTCCGACATAAAAATGTCCGCTGCGTCATCTTTCATTCTGTTCTCTTTGCTATATATCGTCTGTTTTTCTGCCGAAATAAGGTCGATGCACGCCACATTTCGGCAGGTATCTGCCTAAGTGCTATGTGCAACTCGCTTGAATTCGACCACCCGGACCCACGGGTTTGCCGCCCAGCTGCCGGCGCCGTTGATGGACTCCCAGAGACAGCGATAGGACACGATCGGGTTATACGTTCCGTCGACGTCGTGCTGGCCGTAGGTGCTCCAGAATCCGGATGGTGTCTTGCAGATGCCTTCGGCGATCGCGTCAGCCTCGCTGATGTCGTTCAACCGCTCGACGCGCACGCCGGTGACATCCCGCAAGATGCGGCTGGCCAGCCGCGGCATGTGGATGGACGGATGCCAAGCGGATCGAGGTTCACCGCCGCCGTCATCGTCGCCGGCCCATTCGTTTGGACCATCGGCAGCGTAAATGACGTGTCCGCAATAGTAGCCGCCGCCGAAAGGCATTTCATTGATTGCCGTTACTGGGCGATCTGGGACCCAATCGGTCATTTCGCCGTCGTCATCCCATGTATTGCTGATGACGCCCCACGTCTCGCGAACCCATAGCCGATCACCGGGCTGGCCGTGGGGGCATGGAATCTGATGCACGTCAGATTCTTGTGAGCCATCTTTTAACAGCCATGCATCGCCGTTTTCCGACATAAAGCCCCAGCACGACGGATCATTCCAATCAGGATCAGCTTTAGTGCCGCTTCCAATGAATTCAAACGGATATTGACGCGATGGCTTTGCAATGCGCCGCGTCTGCGTCTTGCTGCCGTCAAGCAGCGCGCGCACCATGGCGCCGCTGAAAAGGATAGGGCGTTCTTTCATGATAGGATTTGTCCACAATTAAAGGAGAGGCGATGCAAACAGAGCTTGTTTCTAGAGAACGTTTTATCGAGCTGATAAACAAGGCGTTGCGCGAACATCCGGAATTTGAGGAAGGAATGCGCATACATCTGGTTCCAGAAGGGGGCCAAGATGGATATGCGTCTGGCTACACTTGGGCCGGGCCGCATGAAAAGCTTTACCTCTTTGCAGAAGTCGAGAAGGCAGTTCGGGCGGAATACCGGGAAAGTTAACCCATGGCCGAGAACTTCAGCATCGAAAAGCCGCAGGACACTGGCGACGACCGTGTGACGTTCATCATCAAGTACAACGGCAGCATGCGACCGGGCTTCATTTCCCGCAGCGCGCTGCGGGAGCTGGGCGGCGACGGGACATTGATCCAGCTTTTCAACCGCCATCACACCAAGATTGCCGCCGCTGTCCGTGCCAAGTTTCCAGCGCCCATGCTGGACTACGTTTCGCTGAATTCGGCTGATTTCAAATAAGGTCATGGCTTGCGTTGTCTTTCAAGGCCTGTTGTCTGTGCCGCAGTTGGCGCAGTTGCTAGTGAAACGTTGTGCATCGCTGACGAATCGGCCGCAGCCGGCGCAGTTATAAAGGTCGCTGCCAAGCCCGCGCCCCTTCTTCCTTGAGAACCACTCAAATTCGATAGTCTTACAAGTGGGGAAGGCGCTTGCCTCAATGAGCGCTTGGCGGTTTGCCGGCGTGTTCGGTACCACAGGGCCTGCATCACCATCTACCGTGCGCGGCTTAGGCGCCACACCCATAGCGTCGACTACTGCGCAAGGCACCGCAAAGGTGCTTTCACCGCTGCAGTAATAGCCAGCATGGGCTTCTATCTGCTCCGTCGAATATTTCCCAGCCCACGATAAAGGCCAGGTGTAGCCGGAATCATTGGGGCGCCAGAATGTGATGTAAGGGGCGTCACGCCGCGTGTGTCTGGAGCTGACGATGTAAAGCTCGTTCACGCCACATCCTCCCCAGCCGGTGCTGATTCGGCAAGGATGCCGCGCAACCGGTTGACTTCAGCAGGGTTTGCATCGCGCCAGCTCTGCCAGCTTTCATCCGTAAGCTTGTGATTGATCCAGTCAGGATGCTCAGGCGACGGCGACAGCTGTTTCCGACGTCGGTCTGCGCAGTGACGGCACAGCTGGGAGTGTCGTGTGTTTGAATGCTGGTGGTCACCGCAGATGAACAGGCCGCATCCATGCTCGCCGCCATAAGGCTCTCCGCCGCAGACGTGTGCCAACCCGCGATCAATCGCGGCGGTGCAGCCAGGGTGATCACAATAAGCTGGAACGCCATAGCCGATATCGCGGTTCCAGTTGCTGTCGAATCCGAGACTCCAGCCCATCAGGTCACCTGCTGCGGCTGGGATTGCAGGGCATCTACAACGTATTCAAACAGTTCCGCTGGCGACAGTTGGAACCGGTCAAAATCGTAGTGAAATTCCACGCCGGAACGGATAACGCTGTTTGCGTGCAACTGCGTTTCTTCGGTCTTCGTCATCAGCGTTACGACGACACCGGCGCATGGTGTGTAGTGGTATTCCATCGCTGGCATGAGGTATTCTTGCCCGGCGGTGTACTGCTCCAGCTCACGCTCGATAACGTTGACATCCGCGACCGGGTAGCTGAGCCTGCCGCCCTTGTCGCTGCGAGGCCCGTTGTGGCTGATTAGAATGTGTGAGCCGCTGCCGGGCTTGACGATTTCCAAATCGCAACGGCGGTTGACCTGCACGCCTTTCAGCACGCGAGACCTGAAACCGAAGCGGTGATTGTGGATGGCCGAATGCTCGTAGCAGTCGCGGCGCGGCAAATCTGGATGCCAAACGTGCATGCGTTGATTGCCACCCAATATCAACTGAATAAAGCCAAGGCCATGCAGGCTGATAGTCTCCTTTGTTGGCGTAAAGTCTTTCATGCTGCACAGCCTTTCGTCGCATCCTTATCTGCTGGCGCTTGTTCCTGCGACAGCGCAGCTATGCGTGCGTCGTGATAAACGATGCGTGCATTGTCCAGTACCTTTTCGTTCCAGTCCTGGCCTACACCGTCGTCAAAACACGTAAGCATTTCGCCGAGTGCTTTAAGCACAGCATCAGCCGCTACCGGCTTCGCCTCTTTACGAGGTGCTAAAATCGGCGTTTCGTGGTGCCACAGCATCATGCAGAAATTCGCCACGTCGCGCGGGTCGCCTTTTTCAACGTGTTCGAGCAACATCCGCGACAGCTTTGCTGGATCGCACTCTTCCCACCCACTACGGCCCTTGGCGCGCGCCTCGGCCATCTTCGTGCTCATGGCAGCTGCGAACGCATAGATCGCGATATCGTCAGCGTGACGCGTCAAAGCCGCCCCAGAAAGTGCCGCTAGTCGTTCTGCTGCCTCGCCGCACACTTCCTTGTCACCCACAGATCGGCCGCTGCAGCGCAGGCACTGGATCAAGTCTTTATCATTCACGGTTCGCCTCCATTGTCGGCGCGGCATTTGTTCTGCCTGGTGTTGCCGAGGGTTTGCTGTTGAACCAGCGGCGCACGACGTAGCTGCGCAACACGCTGATGACGGTAAATTCTGCTGTGATCCACAAGTTCGTCGCCATGGAGAAGTGCGCCCCATGGAGTGGATACAAGACGGCGCCGGCGGTGGCCGAGATGACAAAGCCGATCGCTGTGCCGACAAGCGCCTCCTGCAGCGATTTTTTGCGGGTTTGGCTCATGGCTGTTATCCGGCAATTCGGTGAGTCGTAACGCCTGTGATTCCTTTCGGAAGCTCTGGCTTTTGTCCAACACCAAGGAACGCGCTACCTGTACCGCCGGTCACACGAGCGTGCTCGACCTCGACTTTGGCGGTATTGATGATGACCTGAGCAACATCTGAGACCGCCTTTGCACGCTCAATGTCCATCGGATTGTCCTTGTCTCGGAGCGCCGAAAGGGTCGCAAATAGATGCTCTCGAAGAGCCGCAATGTCATTGCTCATTCTTAGTTCTCCTGTTGATCTGGCGTGTAATCGCGCCGCGCAGCTGTATAAGGTCAGAAAGTTCTTTAGGCAAGTTATGCCTGGTGTTTCGTTGCATCACCTGGGCACGCGTTTGCAATTCAAGATTGGAGACGTCGCAGTTGAGCTTGTTGCCATCCTTAAAAACGAGAGCCATCCCCGGCGGCGGAAGTGAGCCGTGTTCTTTACGCCAGTTCACTCGATGCAGCAATTCATAGGTCTTTGGCTCTGCAGTTTTGATCCAGACATAACCGTCCGATACGCGCGTGCTGCCGACTGGCTTGTGATTGTGTGGAAGCTGCCCAGGTGTGAATCGAGTCTGCGGGGATCGGCCGCCGGCGTTGTAGCTTTTGCCCTTGTTCCATGGCTCGGAGCCTTTACCGAACCTCGTGCCGATACCCTGGCGGCCGTTTGTTCGTCCGGACGAAGGTGTAGCCATGAATTCGGCGGATTTCTTCAGCCCCATCGCGGATGCCTTCCCGTAAACTTGCCCAAGAGTCATTCCAAGCGCGGCAGCAATGTCTTCAGTGCGGACATTTGGGTATTCGATGGTCAGCTTGGCGACGGCTGCATCGGTCCAAACGGCGCGAGGACGAAGAATTCCGCGCGACTTTGTCATGTCGCTACCGCAGCCGATTCACTCAGCCTGCCACCCAGAGCATCTACCAAGTCCGCGAGCAACTTGTTCAGCTCCCCCGTCATGAGCATGAAATCGCCATCAAAGCGCTCGTCGTCGTTCTTGCTGGTGCCCGCGCTGTCCTCTTTGAGCACGTCGAGCGGGGTGATCTTCTTCAGGCTCATGGTTTCGGTGAGGACGAACGACACACGATCATTCCAGGTGAGTGCGAGACGCGTGGACTGTTTGCCGGATTCGATGTGGCGCCGCACGTCGTCCGGGTCCAGGGTGTGGCGCACAAAGCGCACGGTCGCCTTGCTATCGCCGCTGGCGCGCAATTCAGTGTCTTGATCAACCGTGGATCCACTGGGCGCTTCGTCCGACGCCAGCCAATCTGTCATTGACGACAAAGGCGACCGCGCCGTGCGTAGCGTTTCCAACGGGAATTTCGGAATCGCCTTCAGCAACAGCTTCAATACTTCTTCCGCCTTGCTGGAGCTGCCGGCATCGACGATCAGCCAGCCGTTGACCGGATCGATCCAGGTCCAGGTGCTGCGCACGATGCTGAATGCGCGCGGCAGCAACTCGTCAGTGACCTGTTCCTTCAATTCCTTGGTCTGCTTGCGACCCGGAGGAAAGCCTTGCTGTTCTTCCAACTCGGCGGCGCGCGCCTTGGTGACCTGATTGATCACGGTGCTGGGAAGCAGTTTCTTTTCGGTATCGAGCTTGAGCAGGAACTGGCGGTTGACGAGGTGCACCAGCTGCCCGTTGCCGCGCGGCGAAACCCAGCCCTGCGACTGCATTTCCAGGCTCGGGCAGGCGGCAAACGACTGCGGCGTGAGATCGGATTCGAGCTGTTCGGCGCTGATGGCCCAAGGTGCTGGGAGGCGATAGATCTGAAGGTTCTTAAACCACATGCTGGATTCCTTTGGTGAGTTGTTGGGCGCGGACCATGGCGGCGGCCGTGGTGGACTTCGAATATGTTTGCGTGAGGGCCTTGTTCACCGTATTTCCACGAAGGAGCACGACCTTCGCAAGCGCGGCTTGGTCCGTGTGGCTGCTGCCGGCTTGACGCAGTAGTCCGAAATAGCTGTTCGCTGTCGTCACCAGATCGGCCGGCGCTGCGGTTCCCGTGCGCGAGACAGCCTCGCGCAACGTACGGCGCCGGGTGGCGCGGTGCCATGGCTTGATCACCTGGCCGACAAAGTCAACACCACGGGCGACGGGCTGCAGAATCGTTTTCGAAGGATTGAGCTCCGCATTGAGGCGGCGGGGCAGGAAATCATTGATTTCGGCGAGCGCCGCGTTCAACCACTGGGGCGACGAATGTAAAAGAACAAAGTCATCCACGTAGCGGATGTAGTGCCTGGCGCCGATACGGTGCTTGATGTGCTGATCCAATGCATCGAGAAAGATGTTGGCGAAGAACTGTGAAGACAGGTTGCCGATGGGCAGACCGAACTCTGCGGGCTGGCTTGTCAGGCGTTTATGCAACGGCACACGGTCTAGTAGCTCAGCGGCACCGCGCAGTTCAAAATCTTCGCGTGGGTCATGAAACAGGATCAATGCAGTCAGGTGTGCCCAAAACGGCTCCGTGACGCGATCGGCGATGAGGCTCCAGACCACGCGCTTATCGATACGCACGAAGAAGTTCGCTAGGTCGCATTTCAGGTACCACGCCGGCACTGACCAGTTTTGTGTGACGCTGCGGACTTTCGCTTCTAGGCGTTCGGCTGCGTACATGGTGCCGCGCCCAGGGATGCACGCACAGCTATCGGCAATGAACGACGCATAGAAGATCGGGGAAATCCGGATATACAGCAGGTGGTGCACGATGCGATCGCGGAACTCAGCTGCCCAGACCTCGCGGGGTTTGGGGCGGGTGATCACGAAGCAGATGGAGCGACCAGGTTGATATGTGCCGCCGATCAGCTCGTCGTATAGGTTGATCAGATTGCGTTCCAGATCCTGCTCGAAGGCGAGGGCGCTGGTAGTGTTGCGCTTGTTCTTACGGCATTCAAAATACGCCTCTACCAGTTCGGCAAAGGAAAAATCAGCATGGTGGCGCTCGCTATAAGCTGCGGACGGCCCGCGCGCGGCCCTCGTACGACGTGTTGTTGTTGTTCTGGTTGCCATTGTTGAAGTTCTGATTCCATGCATAATCGGAGGTAGCGGCGTGCTGCGTCGGTTCGTGCTATCTACGTCGCCTCGCCGAAGGCTTGCGCCGATCAGCGGGGAAACTGCGCCAGACCGAACCCGGAAACTACCGGTGGTATCTGCGGTGCGCATGTCGGTGGCATCGTGAGCCAGCGGCACGACCAGATTAAGTTTTCGCTCAGTCATGGCGGCCTTGACCGCGATGAGACAGGCGTGTTGCGGCGGTGCGCCATCCGTTGGCCTGCTTGCCGATGCTGCCGGTGAGAAAGATCGCCTTTGCATACTGCTGCTTGGAGATCATTCGTTTGTCGCATGCCAGGCGCAGAATCAAATTCAGCACCTCGGTACGCTCCAGCAGCCCGGTCAGATGTGGCGACTTGTCGGTCGCAACATTCGCCCGGAAAATCAAGATCGTCACCTTCACGCACTCGTCCCGGAGAGTCCCGCCAATCGATGCCTTGAAATCGCGAGGCATATTTTTGGCGAGGTCGGTGACGACATCGAGAAGGTCGTAGGCGGCCTTGTAAATCGGCAGGTCGGTATGGAGAGCCATGCTGTAAAAAATGACTAAATTACAAAATGGCTAATCTGCGGACGGCCCGCGCGCGGCCCTCGTACGACGTGCCGTAGTCGTTGCCCTGGCTGCCATTGCTGAAGAGCTGACTCCATGCATAATCGGAGGTAGCGGCGTGCTGCTCGCCAGACCAATACCAGCGCGGCTGGAAGGCTTCTTTCAGGTTCGCGAACAGCAATGATTGTTCACGGCGCGTTGGTAGATCGCCACCGACGGACTCAGCCCATTCCTTCGCAGCCTGCCATTTGATCGACTCAGCTTCACCCGGCAGCAAGAAAATATGCTGATCCGGTGCGCCGTCTTTGCCCAGAAGGATGCCGGCGTAAAGCTCGCCGACCTTCTGGTTCTCTTTCAGAAATTGCTCCTTACTCATTGCAAGCTCCTGTGTTGTTGTGGGGTTTGAATGACTAAAGGATCAAATTGGCAATCTGCGGACGGCCCGCGCGCGGCCCTCGTACGACGTGGTGAGGTTGCCCTGGAAGCCATCGCTGAAGAACTGAACCCACGCATAATCGGAGGTAGCGGCGTGCTGCGTAGATGTCCAGTACCAGGCTGGCTCGAAAGCTTCAGCGCCACCGGCTTGGAATGCTTCGGCGTTGGTCTGTGCGGGCAGGTCAGCGGTATATGGGCGAGTCGGCGTAGCAGCGGCCAGATTGATGCCGGAGCGCGCCCACTGATAGTTCCTATCCGTAGTCGGTTTCAGATTGCGGTAGATCACTTCCAGTTCGTCCTGAGCCGGGACGTACCAGTCATCGTTGCCACCGATGCGCAGGCCGCGTGCCCATGTCGCCAGTGCGCTGCCAGCTTCTGCCATGGCTGCCGTATTGGCGGGGCCGTCGACATACGACAGCGCGCCAGGCACTGCGATTTCGTCTTTGATCCAAACTTGGTCGGATACTTCACCATCGAACTTCGGTGCGACGATGATGGCGAACATCTGGCCGTCTTGAACGATGCGGCCGGCATAGAAGCCACCGCCCATTGCTGTGCCGATGATCGGCAGAATCTCTTGTGTTGAGGATTGCATGGTGATCCTATAGGAAAGGTGAATCAGTAAAAGTCGCTGCGGAATGCACGCGACGCCAAACGAATCGAAGCGGAGAAAGGCTTGCCGCCTCGGCGGTGAAAACCGAACAAACGGAAAAAGATTGCGATCTTCATATTGCGTAGCTCCTGGTGCAGGTGACGGTGGCGCCGCGTACATCCTTGACGGATGACGACTTAGTCAGAGGATCGGTCAGCGCCAAGCAGAAAAGCCCAAAGAACACTACTCCGCAGAGGAAGCCTGCGAGGAACACGCCGGTGATGACCAGCGACGTCCTCATGGCAACACCACGACGGTGACTCCGAGGGCACCTGCGAGACGCGCTGCGCGTTCCATCAGGATCGGATTTCCGACCTTTTCGCCAGCCTCCACACGGCCACTAGCGAACACGAAGCGGTAGCGGCAATTCATGCTGTTGCCTCCGAAGGTTTGCGCCAGGCGAGAAACGATTCACGCTTGCACGAATAGTTACGGTCGCCGCCGTTCGAATAGAGCACCGTGTCGCCAATGATCCCGACGATGCGGCGATGGCTATCGCGTGCGGCCTCACCTGCCTTCGGCAAGTAGACTGCTTGCTCCTTCAATTCAACTTTCTTTCCCACGTCAGCCTCCTATGAGTAGAACGACCGGATTTCTGTATAGGCAGTGCGCAACTTGCCCAGGTTGAGATTCGTTGCAGTAGCAGCACCTTTGGCCTTGGTCACGGCGGCCTTGTATTGGCGCACCAGTGCCACACCGCCTGAGTTCACAATCCGTTGCGGGATGCGCTCCAGCAGGCGCAAAATATCCGATGCGATTTGCTTAGCCTCCGCACGTTCAGCCGCAATCTGATCCGGCGTTTTTCCATCACTTTTCATCGTGCTGCCACCATGCGATCTGCTTCACGCAGCAGTGCTTCGCGGGTCGGGGGACGCCCGGTTTCCAGCATGTCCTGCAACACCTGCTGTGCGGAGCGGCTTGAGAACAACGTCAGCAGCGCCTCAAGCCGTGCACTGTCGTGTGCGCTGGCAGGTACATCCGTCGCCGATGCCGACTGCACAACGATCTGAGGCGGCTGCTTTTCGATGCGGGTAAGCAGCTCCAGCACCTTGTCCGTCGCATCCTTGTTGCTCTTGCTGTCACGCATCAAGGTCGCCAGATCGGTCTGGCTCAGCGCGATCTTCGGCGCAGCCTTGCGTACAGGCTTCTTCGTTGTTTTCGGTGCGGTAGAACTTGGCATGTGCCACTCCATAAAAATTGCCGGAAAGCCGACAACCGGCGCAGGATGCTTCCAGCCGTGTGCGAGGGGTGCGCGTCGGGCCGAGGCTTTTGGTATTTGAGAAAAAATTGATAAAGACTGATTACTGAATGACTACGCTGCGGACGGCCCGCGCGCGGCCCTCGTACGACGTGACGTCGTCGTTCTGGTGGCCATAGTCGAAGTACTGACTCCATGCAAAACCGGAGGTAGCGGCGTGCTGCTCACCAGACCAGTACCAAGCGTCAGCGAAATGGCTCTTGAGATTTGCAATCAGAAGCGATTGCTCACGGCGAGTTGGTAGGCGGCCGCCAATTTCTTGAGCCCAGCGACCGGCATCCTGCCAGTTGATTTTTTCGCGCTCGCCAGGAAGAAGAATCAGATGCGAAACAGGGTGACCCTGTTCGCTCAGCAGCCAGCCGGCGTAGAGCTCTCCCTCATTCAGCAGAGGAATGCCGAGATAGGGCATAGTTGTCAGAAGTTCACCCTGCACGAGATCAACACTCAACTGCTGCGCCAGCCAGGCGCGCAGGAGGTCAGACGTAGGGACGGTCAGTTTTGCGTTGCCGACGTCCAGGGTGATTTCTTCTTGCTGTGCTTGTGCCATGTGACTCTCCATCTATTCGGTTGCGCGGTGTTATGCGGTTGTTTTGTCGATGGAGTTACTTTAGCAAACACTAACTATCAACGTAAAGTAAAAACTAAACAATCGTTAGTGCTTATTGAAATAAGTAAATGCTAAACAACAGAGGTTTGGTTATATAGGAAAGCAGCAGACATAAAAAACCGCCTCGTGGGCGGGGGTTTTTTGCGGTTATTAAGAAGAGAAGCAGTTAGGTATCAGTGAGCGCGTGCAGGATACGGAAACGGGTTCCTTCGGCACCCTGCCTCGGACAAGCATGCAATGCAATGTGACTGCATCAAGATCTCTTAGGTATTGCTGGGGATCGGATGATGCCTGAGTGGATGGAGATCTCCTCTTGTCCATTGATTCAATCACGCTTAGCTCGTTGCAGTCATAAAAATCATCTGAAATCACCTGGAGCTTGCGGATCTCGTATGCCACGTAAGTGGTGCCAACGGCTAAACACATGAGCGATATGGATATCCATTTTTTCATTTTGGACGATTTCCTGAGTACGGACATCCATTGAACATAACGCGATAGAGTTGCCGTCCAAGACTTGCAAGCACTAGATCCTCAAACGCGTTTTTGATAGCGACGCTTCGAACAACGACGGTCGTCTACTTGTATGCGTATGCATTTTGCATATTTAATTGTGCGTTGATGATTGGTGCACAATTTATTGTTTAAATGTGCTCACTTTGCTTATGGACTATGCGGCCAATGATAATGCAAGCGCCGCCGCGACAAAGCTTGCGTGGGTATCGCCTTTGATCTGGATTATCCGACATCAGCCACCACTCGCCGTTGTCGCGCATGAGGCGCTTCACGACATCCTCTCCCTCATAGTTCACAGCATATACATACCCGTCCTTCGTTACCTTGTCGGCAGTGTTGATTACCACCGTGTCGCCGGCGTAAAGGGCTGGCTCCATGCTGTCGCCGCGCACCTTGATGGCAATCAAGTCTTCGGCGAAATAGCCGTTCTTCGTCAGCCAGTCGCGGCGGAATGTAATAGGGTTGCCGTCTTCTTCGTCCTGCTCGATCGTAATGCCGTGAATGCCGGCAGACAGCTTTAAGCGCACCTTGCGGATCTCCACGAAATCAGGGTCTTCTGGGTCATGTTCAATGACCTTTATATGTTTTGTTTCAGCCTTTGCCTGAGCACCATCGGACGAGTCGAGATACATCGACCCCATCCCATATTCCTCTTCCAGGCGGCGTGCCGACTTCTCGCCAAATGATGACGATCCATTGATGAGCTGCGAAAAGTAGCTTCGTTCCTTTGCGGGAACGCCGTTCTTTTCAGCCCACCTGCGCAGGTTATCGCGTCGTGTCTGTACTTTGTCCATGCGCGCAAGTTTAGACAATTCTAAATTAGTATTCACTTGACTTCGGAATTAGTGAACACTAAACTTGGCGCATGGATCTCAAAACTTACATCGCCGCCGAGCGCGGACGCGCCACCAAGCTTGCGAAGGACCTTGGCATTTCCCCTTCGTATCTGTCGCAGATGGCGAGTGGTATTGCGCCCATCTCCGAAGAGCGAGCGGTGCAAATAGAAGGCTTCACTGATGGCAATGTGTCGCGCCGCGATACGTTTCCGACCCGCTGGCAAAAGATCTGGCCCGAACTGGTCGCCGCTTAAGTTTTTGAAGGCATGAGTTTTCATGCCTTTTAGTTTCCCGGTTTCTCACTGGGAATGTCACTGGGAAGTTGATTGAATTTTTATATGATGCCAACAATGAATCTCTTCGAACGCCTTGATGCGCCTAGCGTGGCGCCGATGTCAGTGGTGCAGAAGGTAAAAACCTTCCGCGAAGCATGCCGGACGGCCTGGAGCATGCGTCCGCAGAACATGACGATCGCCATGGTGTGCCAGATGACCGGCATGCGCGCCTCGCACGCGACGGAGTATTTCAAGGAAGGCGAGACAGATCGCAAGGGGCGCGAATTGCGCGACATGCCTGCCAAGTACATCCCTCTATTTGAGGAGGCGATAGGCAATAGCTTCCCTTCGCAATGGCTAGCTATGCAGTCCAAGTTAACCGTTTTGGAAGCGCAGATCGCTGAGCAGAAGGCGGCGATATGGGGCAAGTAGCAATTGAAAAGGTCAGTTTCGCCGAGTACAAGGCCGCCAGTCTCGTGGATCCCACGTCTACCCAAGCGCAAATCCTGATGCGGTTGTTCGAAGCGAAGGGAATTGTGATTCGCAACGACCAGCCGGCGCCACCTGCTGACGTATTTACCGACGAAGAGCACGAGTGCTTCGTGATTCGCCAAGAGCAATAGGAGATCGCATGGTTACGCCGGAACAGCTGGAAAAGGCCGCTACGCAAGACCTGATTGATGAACTCAACCGTCGCGGTGAAATGCCGTCGCCTGACATCAACATGTTTTCGAACAACGAGTTGGCGGACGCGCTCGGTGTCGACCTGAATGCCGACGATGACGTGAACTGGGGGCATTTCTATGAATTGATCATGGCAGGCCACGCCGAACAAGCGGTTGTCGACTTTAAACGGACCGTTGAGAAGAAGACAGGGCGGATCATCGTATGAGCGACACACAAATCAAGGGCGGCGTGCTCGCCAAGCTGTCGGCACTGTTCTGCGCTGACAAGAACTTCCGAACATTTCTCATGCGTCGATGGCCTGATGCCGACCAGATCGATACCGCTGATCAGGCTGCAGCACAAGTCAAGTTGGTATGCGAAGTCGAGTCTCGTAAGGAATTCGATAACGACGTCGACGCGGCAAACCGCTTTCACGACCGTGTGCGCATTCCGTACGTGCAATGGCAGTTGGGACGTGATGCTCAAGCGTAACAAGCCTATGAAGCGCACCGGGTTTGTTGCCAAGGTGAAGCCGGTGGCAAGCATGTTGCGCACTACCAATTTGGGCCGGTCTGCGATAGGGGCATTACAACCGCCAAAGCTTGGCGGCCCAATGGCGCCGGCCAAGCGCGCACGCCCCAGGCAAACAAAGATTCGCAAGTCCGCCAAGGATCAGGAATGCACGCTGCTGTTTCCCCGAGTCTGCAACGGCCGCACCGACACCACAGTCCTGTGCCACAGCAACCTACTGGCGGACGGCAAGGGCATGGGCCTGAAGGCTCCGGACACACGTGGCGCCTATGGATGCTCCGCGTGCCACGATGTGCTGGACGGCCGGCGGCCGCGCCCCAGCGGCATGACCTACGAAGACATGTTGGCGCTGTTTGAGCGCGGTGTGGAGCGTACGCACTTTGTTCTGCGTCGCCTGGCTTTGTTGAAGGATGCACCATGAGTCACGACCAAACTACGACGAGCCCATTCCGCAAGGTTTCGACGGCTATCTGGGCCGATAAGAAGGTCTGCAAGCTATCTCCGGTGGTGCCATCTGGGCAGGCCATGTTCCTCATGTTGCTGATGGGGCCGGCCACGACCAACATGCCAGGCGTTCAGCCGGTAGGGCGACTGGGTTTCGCTGAGATGCTCGAATGGGAACAGGAAGCCTTCGACAAAGCCTTTCAGGAAGTCTCAGATCAAGGCTTAGCGAAAGCGGACTGGAAAGCCCGTTTCGTGTTCGTTCCAAAGGCGATTCAACACAACCTTCCCCAGTCCCCAAACGTAGTTAAAAGTTGGGCTTCGACATGGTCTCGCGTACCCGAGTGCGACCTCAAAAGAGAGGCTTGGGAGACGATATATTCAGCCTTGCGCCTGCTTGGGGATAGCTTTGCAGTTGCCTTCAAAGCCGCATGCCCATTGGATCCTGCCGATTCAAACGCCATCGGAAAGGATATGCCTAAGGATTCGGATAAGCCTTCCGGAAAGCCTTCCAGGAAGGCTACCGACAATCAGGAGCAAGAGCAGGAGAAAGAACAAGAGAAGGAAAAAGACAAACCTTCGGCTGCGCCGGTTGATGAGGATTTCGAGTCCGCATGGAATGCATATCCCCCTCGTTCGGGTGCGAGCAAGGCGGATTCGCTGAAGCAGTGGAAGGCTCGAATCAAGGCAGGAGCCAATGCGGAACAGATTATTGCCGGTGTCAGGCGCTACGCGGCCTATGTGAAGGCCAAGGGTACCGAGGATGGTTTCATCAAGCAGCCGGCCACATTCTTCGGCCCGGGAAAGCACTACGAATCGGATTGGTCTATCCCGGTGCGTTCATCGGGACCTGCACAGCATTCAAACCATCAAGGTTTTGATCAGCGGAACTATGGCCCAGGGGGCAAGCTGTGAAACTGCTTGCCTTTCACTCGCCACCGCTCTCGGAGCCCGCCGTCTGCCCAACCCATGGCGCCTACGAAAGCCGTTGCTTCATCGGCACGTCATGGGTCGGTTGTCCGGCCTGCTCGGTCGAAGCGATTGAGGCCGAGCAGGCAGCCGCGATCGCAACTGAGCGCGCGGCCAAGACGGCGGCGTGGACGCGCAAGATCGGCACCGCCGGCATTCCCGAGCGCTTCCGTGATCGCCGGCTCAGCACGTACGTCGCGACCTCAGATGCGCAGCGCCGGGCCCTGGCTTTCGCACAGGCCTATGCCGACGACTTCGATAGCGCGCTGAAAACCGGCCGCTCGGCATTGTTTGTTGGCCGTATCGGCACCGGAAAGACTCACTTGGCCGTTGGGATCGGGATGCAGATCATGGAGCGCGACAACCGCAGCGTGCTGTTCACGACCGTGATGCGCGCGGTGCGGCGCGTCAAAGACACGTGGACCAAGGGCAGCAAAGAAACCGAGAGCGGCGCCGTCGCTGCGTTGGTCTTTCCTGACTTCTTGATTTTGGATGAGGTGGGCGTGCAGTTCGGTTCCGATACAGAGCGCCTCATCCTGTTCGACATCCTCAACGAACGCTACGAGCGGCGCCGCCCGACCTTGCTGATGTCGAATTTGACTGTGGGGGAGGTCGCTGAGCACCTGGGCGAACGGGTCATGGATCGGTTGCGCGAAGACAACGGCGAATTTATCCCGTTCGACTGGGAGAGCAATCGCAAGGGCGGAGTGGCCTGATGCAGTGCGTGAACTGCGCCCATTGTGACTTGAGGTCCAAGGCAGACATGGCGCGGCACGGATTCAACCGCTGCAAGGTGCAGGAGAAGTGGCGCTACATGAGCGTGCAGTGGGAACGGGAGTGCAAGGAATTCACGCCGGCGGCCGCAAAGGCTGTAGCAGATCGGCTGGCTTGGCTGGCCACACTTTAGAAAGGAACATCACGATGACGACGAAAAAGACTCAAGCCATGCAACCGCGCAATCAGGCGCCGGCGCGCGCGAGTGATCGCCAGGTCGGCGGCACGCACTACAAGGACATGGCAGTTGCGCCTTGGGATGCCATGGAGGTTTGGATGACGCCCGAAGAGCTGCGCGGCTACCACAAGGGCACAGCGATTGGCTACCTGGCGCGTGAAGGTGCGAAGGGCGGCGATGAGGATATCGCGAAGGCTGCGCACCACCTGCAACGCCTGGTCGAACTGAACGAAGGAAAGTAATGGGCTACTTGGTCAAGGTGGTTGCTGTGACGCTGCCGTTTCCCAATCCAAAGCTGAACCCAAATCAGTCCAAGGGGGTGCATTGGGCGGCAACTTCCGGGCTGCGCAAGCGCGCTCACCTGGAGGCTTTTGCTTTGGGCCGGGCGGCAGTAGCGCAGGCCAAGTGGGCGCCGACTACACATGACGTGGCGCTGCGCATCATCTTCGACATGCCGGACCGTCGGCGGCGTGACCGCGACAACCTGCTTGCCGCATTCAAGTGCAGTCTTGACGGTTTGGCGGCTGCGCTGGGGATCGATGACAACCAATTCGATCCAGTCGTTCTGACACGCCGATATGGTCATAAGCCCGGTGCCGTGCACATTGAAGTAGGCCACGGCATTGATGGATTGGGCATGCCATGAAGAAAAAGCGAAACAAGGCCTATCGCGAGAGGCCAGTGAATCCGCGGGCAATAGACTGGGCATTGGCCGGATCGTACACGTTGCCAGCTGAAAAGCAGGCCGAGTTGCTTGGGTTTGTTGATCATGGGTTTGACCGACTCCGAGCTGGCGCAGCGACCCGTGACGATTGGAACACCGTCGCAAACGGAATGAATATCGCCGAGGCGCTGACGTATTTCCAGATCGCTACCAACTTCAAAGACGAGATTCAGAAGGCCATGGCAGCTTTGCGGACGATAGCGACGCGCATGCTCAAGACTGGATCGTCAACCTGCTACGCGGCAGAGCTGGCCGATATTAAGGAAGCCCGCGACATTTACAAGATACAGCTGAGTCTATGCAGTCAGGCTGAGTGCTCTCGTGCTGTACGCCGCGTAAATGACCTTCATCGATGCGGCGCCATGCAGGATGTCGCTCGTCTGTACGAGGAGATGGCGGCTTGAATTGGAAAAAACTAATGTCAGCTCAGCTTCGCCTGGATGCAGCGATACTGAGACAGCAAAAAGAGCGTAGCCACGCAATGCCAAGCCGCATGTACGCGGACCCAGCGAACACCGTCGAATTTTGGAGAGCTATGGAATACAAGAAAATCGCTGACGAGCTGCTACAGGAGTGGCATACGTGGGCGGCTGCATATCGGCCGGCACTTGGGATTCCCGGTTGCTCACCGTCCAGCCGTCAGGCACAGTCAAGCAAGCAGTGGCAGAGTTCGTATGAGATCGGTGACGAAAGCGTTCGCAAGAAGGAAATGGAAAACGTTGAATGGTGTGTCGATGCCATCCCTGTCGGGTGCCGGCAGGCGATCGGCATAGAGATGCGCAATCGGGAGGCGCGCGCACGTGTGTGGCGTTCGCCAACGACTGTGACCTATGATGATGCTCTTGAGGCAATTCTTCCTGTGATGAAGAAGCGCGGACTCTTCGATTAACCAGGCTTACATGCGCACTGCGGCGGCGTGGGGAATAGCAAATCGCCGTAGCCCCAAATGATAGCTGCGACGCAGATCAGGATTACGGAGTAGGTTGAGAGCGTCTTAGTCAGCTTTGATATGTTTGGCGTTGATCCAACCCCAAGAATCCCGTTAATGACCGCCGCGTCACTATGCGCGGCAAGGATTGCAGTGCTCAACCGGAATTGAACGAACGCCCCGAGTAGAGTCGCAATTGACCCAGACCGTGCAAACCAACTTCCGTCCTTGAGAAAGAAGCTGAGGACGCCGGAGACAGCTAAAGCGCCAAAGCCAACCGCAAGTAACGCAGTGTCGCGGTGTCTGGTATTGAGGAATTTGAGTAGAGTGATTTTTATTGTTTTCAGCATAGGAGTATTTTTGTTCGAAATTTCTTGCGCTGTAAATAAACACAGTCTATTATTCGTTCCGTGGGGCGTTCGCTCGCCCTAAATTTCCTGATATCTGAGTAGATTCTTTCGCGGCGGTTTCACTTTCCAGATAGGTTTGGATTCCGCGAATCTCCTCAAGTATCAGTAAACAAAAAGCCCCGGCCAGAAATGGCGCGGGGCTTTTTGTTTGGCTAAAACTTGTGTACGCCGTCGAAAATCGCGTCGATACGTGCGTTGATCAGCTTCTTCATGCCATCTGGGCATTTCGGATCGTTCAGGATGCCCTTCAGCGAATTGAGTGTTGTTTGCCGCAGGCTTGCTGTGCTGCCATTTGGATCTTTATGCCCACCAACCAGCGCGCTGATTATGGTGCTGAGGACTGTTTGGTCACTGATTGCGATTGACAGCAAGGTATCAATATTTTGTTCTGGCGTCATATGTTCTCCGTATGGGTTTGTTGACCATCAACATTAGCAGAGTTTCGCGTCCGTAGCTCAATGGTAGAGCTGAAGCCTTCCAAGCTTAAGACTGCGGTTCGATCCCGCACAGACGCTCCAGTGTCTCCTCCACTATTCGGTGGATTGCCGCCTTCGAGCGGCTTTTTTATTTCTCACTCTTATGTCCAATGTGCTGCCTTCCCCTCTGCCGATCGACAGGCGGCTGGAGCGTTGGTATCGCAAAAAGGACGAAGAGCGACAGCTGCGACAAAACAACGCGATTCGTATTGAGCAGATCCGCACCAACGTATGTTCAATGTGCGGTATCGCGGGGCATGAGAGTCAGCAGTGCGATGAAGTGCGGGATTGGCAATGATAAATATCAACGTCAGCTCCAATATTCAGAAAATGACGCGGGTTTTGACTGCTGACATTCAACGGCAAGTGGGGTTTGCAACAGCCCAAGCGCTAAACGCCGTTGCTGCAATGGTACGCGATGCCGAGCAACAGAATATACGGGATACGTTTAAGCATCCGACTCCGTTTACACAGAACTCGGTGGGCGTGAAGAAGGCGACGAAGGCTAATCCAGTTGCTGTCATTTACATGAAAGACATTGCGGCTCGCTACCTCTCGCCTTACGAGAATGGCGGTCTGCACGTAATGCCAGGTTCATCAAAGGCGATTCTCAACCCCAAAGACATCAAGTTAAATCAGTACGGGCAGTTGCCGAAAGCTGCTTTAGCAAAGTTGAAGTCAAGGCCCGACATCTTTATAGGGCCGGTCAAGACAAAGGCTGGGATTGTGAATGGCGTATGGCAAAGGTTTACCGATGTTAAGCGCGTGACGCTGTTGAGCTCGAAGGGAAAGCGATTACGCGGCCTGAACAAGACGTCAAGCGAGGAGCAACCAAAGGGGCGGCTCAAATTGCTTTTGCGTTTCGCCGACGCGATACCGGTTAAGAAGAAGCTGCATTACGGGAGGTTGGCACAACAGATCGTGGATGCCAACCTATCGAACGAATTCAACAAGGCGCTGAGCAACGCTATTGCGACAGCGAAGTGAGGTCACTCGTGGGAAGTCCGGTCAATCGAATCATCGTGGTGTGTTGCAACGTTGATGTGGCCGGCACTCGCGTTGAGCGCCCGCTCATTGGTTGGGGCGTCCTAGGCCGCGTACATGCCAGGGTGGCAGACGATATTTCACTAATGAAACTCAGCGGGTCCTTCCCTGACCCCCTTGCCACACGGGCATTGCGCGCCGCGGTGTTTCCGCAGCTATGAAATTTTCAAATTTGGGTAACAAGTAACAGATGGAATTGCTCAAGCAAGCCGGATTTGCCACGCTTCACAACGTCAGCAGGAAGACGGTGACGAAGTGGAAGGAGCGCGGCTGGCTTGTGTTCCAAGACGATCTTGTCGATGTTGAGGCGTCGAACGCGCTCCTAAAAAAATATCGTACCGCTGGTGTGGAAACTGTTACCCCGGCTGACAAGGGTAACAAGCCGGGTAACAAAAAGAAAAGTGTTACCCAAACAGAAGTGCAGGATGGCGAGACCGCTGCTGAGGCCGCGGAACGGATCATGACCGCGACCGGCGCTCCGTGGGATATGGACGAAGCCCGCCGGGTAAAAGAGAACTACCTGGCACTCCTGAACCAGTTGGAATACGACACCAAGTCCGGCGCCGTTGTATTGGTATCTGAAGTGGCCGCTATCGTCGGGGCGGAATACGCAAAGGTACGTACCAAGCTGCTGGCGATTCCGGCCGAACATGCACCGCGCATTCGGCGGCTGAAAACCGTAACTGAAGTCCAAGACGCGCTGCAAGAGCTGATCACGGACGCGCTTGAGGAACTGACCAATGACGGAGGAGGCTGAGTCTGCCAAGTACGTCGCGGGCCGCAGTCTGCTCAAGCGCGAAGTTGTTGCTGCGCGCAAGAAGAATTTACAGCCGCCACCGAAACTGACCCTGAGTCAGTGGGCGGACCGGTATGCAGTGTTGTCGAAGGAGACGAGCGCGCAAACTGGGCGCTTCCGCGCATTCGCGTATCAGAACGGGATTATGGATGCCATCACCGACCCGTCGGTGACGCACGTCTCGGTGAAGAAATCAGCGCGTGTCGGTTACACCAAGATTCTCGACCACGTTGTTGGCTATTACATCCATCAGGATCCGTCGCCGATTCTGATGGTGCAGCCTCGTGTCGAAGATGCCGAGGATTACAGCAAAACCGAAATTACACCGATGTTGCGCGACACGCCGGTGTTGCGTGACCTTGCGGGTGATGCAAAGGCAAAAGACAGCAATCAGACGATCCTGAAAAAGACCTTTCAGAATGGATCGAGTATTTCGTTTGTCGGCGCGAACAGCCCAGGCGGTTTTCGCCGGATCACTGCACGCATCATCTGTTTTGATGAGGTCAATGGTTATCCGGTGGCTGGGGCCGGTGCTGAGGGTGATCAGCTAAAGCTGGGCGCCAAGCGCGCCGAGACATTCTGGAATCGGAAAATCATCGCCGGCAGTACGCCGACGGTGCAGGGCGATAGCCGGATCGACAAGGAATACCTCAAGGGCGATCAGCGCCAGTACTACGTGCCGTGCCCGCACTGCGGCGAAATGCAGGTGCTGGAGTGGGGCGGACCAGATACGCCCCACGGTATGAAGTGGGACAAAGATGAGGCTGGCAATGGATTGCCGGACACCGTCTACTACGTTTGCCGGGAGAACGGCTGTGTCATCAAAGATGACGACAAACCGGAGATGGTCGAGCAGGGGGAGTGGCGTGCATCGAAGCCATTTACTGGACACGCGAGCTTTCACATCTGGGCCGGCTACAGCCTGTTCCCAAATGCCTCATGGCGCAATCTTGTCGAAGAATGGCTCTTGGTCAAGGACGACCCGCTACTGCGGCAGACGTTTATCAACCTGGTGCTTGGTGAGGCTTATGAGGACCGGGGCGATAAAGCACTGAACGAAAATCGACTCGCCGCGCGCGGTGAAGTATGGGGTGCAGAAGTACCTGACGGTGTCGCCGCAATTACCGTGGGCATTGATACCCAAGATAGTCGCTTCGAGATCGAGGTGGTCGGATGGGGCATGCATGAGGAAAGTTGGTCGATTGAATATGAGGTCATCGAAGGCGACATGGAGACGCCGGAGCCTTGGGATCGATTAGATGCTTTCTTGAAGCGCGTGTGGCGCCGTGGCGATGGCCGTGGATTTTCTGCGTTGGCAGCGTGTATCGACAGCGGTGGGCACCACACGCAAAAGGTCTATGAGTTCGCGAAAGCCAGGCTGGGGCGCAAGATTTGGGCGATCAAAGGTGAATCTGCGATTGGCGGGAAGCGATCTCCGGTCTGGCCGACGAAGCGTCCGACTTCACGCACCAAGTCTAGCTTCCGCCCTGTGATCATCGGTGTCAACGCGGCAAAAGATTCTGTTCGGTCGCGACTGCACATCGATGAGCATGGGCCAGGTTATATGCACTTCCCGGTTGACCGCGACATCAACTACTACGCGCAGTTGACCTCTGAGCGGTCAGTCCGCAAGACGTCGGGCGGCCAAACCTACCGTGTGTGGGAGCTTCCATCAGGTCGTGCAAATGAGGGGCTGGACTGTCGCGTGTACGCGTATGCGGCACTTTGTGGCCTCGCGCATCAAGGGTTCAAGTTGAATCGGCGTGCTGCTGAAGTAGTCGGCACCTTGATCGAAGTAGCTCCCAATCTGTACGCGATAGACGATATCCCGCAAACGGGTGGAGAGGTCTCCGTGAGGCCGGCATTGCCACCTGCAGCGGCTCCGATCAAAAAATCCCGCATAAGCGGTTTAGCAAGGGCTTGAACGTGATTTGCAATCCACCAATTAGCATTTTTCAAGGCATGTCGAGAGACGCTTTGCAGCAGGCGCTGAACGCTGCGCAGCAGGCATATATCGATCTGTCTACCGGTGCAAAAGGGGAAAGCTATAGCTATAGCCAAGGCGATGGCGCCCGCGCAGTGACGTACTCGAAGGCAAACATTGCAGAACTGTCCGCGCTCATCCGCCAGCTGCAAGTGCAGTTAGGCGTGGTCTGCCACGCGCGCCGCCCACTTCGGTTTCGATTCTGATGCAGGACGGACCAAAAATCCTCGGAGCTAACGGCTTGCCGTTCTCCGCGAAGCCGTCGCGTGCGTCTGCGCTGGTTGGTGGCGGCCGCACGCCATACGATGCCGCTGACCGTTCCAGCGACCATATGGCTGACTGGAACCCGTATCTTGGGTCTGCCGACGGCGATCTCAACATGTACCGGGACACTATTGTCGCGCGCGTGCGGGATCTGGTACGTAATGATGGGTGGGCTTCCGGGGCAGTAACGCGCGTTCTGGATAACGTGATCGGCGGAAATTTCCGGCCGATCTTCAAGCCGGACTATTTGGCGCTACGCGCACAGACTGGCATCAAGGGTTTTGATCATGTTTGGGCCGAGGAGTTTGGGACTGCTCTGGAGGCATCCTATCGCTCGTGGTCGAACGATGTCGGTCGGTGGTGCGATACGCAGCGTCGACTGACGATGCCGCAGCTGATGCGGCTTGGTTTTCGCCACAAACTCATCGAAGGCGATGCGCTGGCAATGCTGCACTGGTTGCCGGGGCGAATTGCGCCAGGCAAGGCACGTTACGCGACCGCACTACAAATCATCGATCCGGACCGCCTGTCTAATCCGCAAGTCCAGTTCGATCAGGACAGCATGCGCGGCGGCGTCGTAGTCGATGAATTCGGGGCCGCTGTTGCCTACCATATTCGCCGCGCTCACCAAGGCGACTTCTACAGTGCCGCGAAATCGGTGACGTGGGACAAGATCGACCGCGAAACGGAATGGGGGCGGCCGATCATCGTTCATGACTTCGATCAGGAGCGGGCAGGCCAACACCGTGGCGCTGGCGGGATTTTTACACCGGTGCTACAGCGGCTCAAGATGCTCGTTAAATACGACGGCGCCGAGCTGGACGCCTCGATCTTGAATGCAGTGTTTGCGGCTTACATTGAATCGCCGTTCGACCATACGATGGTCGCGGAGGCGATGGGCGAGGCTGATGATGCACCAGACCTGGGGCGGTATCAGCAGGACAGAAATGACTTTCACAATGATGCGCGGCTTCGATTGGCCGGCGCTCGTATGCCGATCTTGTTCCCAGGGGAAAAGATCAATGCGGTGACCGCAGCGCGCCCAAACAGTAACTTCAAGGATTTCGAGGGTGCGGTGTTGCGTAACTTCGCAGCTGGAACGGGTTTGTCGGCGCAGCAGGTCAGCAACGATTGGTCGGACGTCAACTACAGTTCAGCGCGCGGCGCGTTGCTTGAGGCGTGGAAAACGCTGTCGCGCCGCCGTCAGGACTATGCGATCGGCTTCGGCCAGCCAATTCTATGCGCGTTCGTCGAAGAGGCCATGGAGGTGGACGACTTGCCTTTGCCGTCAGGTGCTCCAGCATTCATGGAGTGTCGGGCCGCCTACGCACGGGCGAAATGGATGGGGCCAGGCAAGGGGATTATTGATCCAGTGAAAGAACGGCAGGGCGCAATCCTTGGCATGGACGCAGCAATGACGACACTGGAAGACGAAGCCGCTGACATCGGTGGTGTTGATTGGCGCGAGACGCTTGCTCAGCGTTCGATTGAGATCAAACGCTTCAAAGAGATGGGTATTCCGCTGCCAAAGTGGGCAGCTGGAGCCGACCCTGACGACGCTATGAAGGAGCCAAGCCCGTAATGAAATTTGAATTTTTAGCACAGCGGCTGTTCAACGTCCCGCTGGCGATCGCGCCGCGTAAGGCTGAGGTCATCATGGCAGCCCTATCCCAACGCCTGGGCATCGGTCAGATATCGCACCTCGATGGTGGCGCTATGGTCCCGCTTGCCATGGAAGACGACTATGGCGACTTTGAATACAGTCGCGAAGGCCGCAACCCGCGCGCTGGCTACGACCTGGTGGCTGGAGTCGCCCGAATTGAGGTGTGCGGCACGCTGGTCCAGAAACTGGGCTCGTTGCGACCTTGGAGCGGCATGACAGGATATGACGGCATTCGTCAAAACTTCCTCACTGCGCTGTCTGATCCAGACGTCAAAGCCATCATGCTCGATATTGATAGTCCGGGCGGGGAGGTCGCAGGATGCTTTGACCTGGTCGACACGATCCACGGTGCCCGAGGCACAAAACCGGTTTGGTCGATTCTGAATGAATCGGCCTACTCGGCAGCCTATGCGATTGCCAGCGCCGCCGACAAGATCATTGTTCCCCGAACAGGAGGCGTTGGTTCCATCGGCGTGATCTGGATGCACGTCGACTGGTCCAAGGCACTGAGCGCCTCGGGTATCAAAGTCACCTTCATTCAATATGGAGATACGAAAGCCGACGGGCATCCGGAGATTCCGCTGTCCGACGAGGCGCTCAAGCGCTTCCAGAGCGACATCGATTCGATGGGCCAGCTGTTCGTAGAGACAGCCGCCCGCAACAGGAATATCTCGGTTAAGTCTGTCCGAGATACGCAAGCCGCGACGTATTTGGGGGCTGCTGGTGTCAGCCAGGGTCTTGCGGATGCTGTGATGCCCCCAGATGCAGCGTTTCGTGCGTTGCTCGCTGAAATCAATTAACCCTCCGGAGAAACCATGAAATTTCCTCGCATTGCGGCCTCTGTGCCGTTCGCACACTTGTTGGGCCTGCAAGCCGCTGCTGTCGTGGCAAAGGGAGCAGACGAAGAGTTGGAAGAAGATCCAGAAAAAAAGGATGCACGTCGCGCTGAAGATGATGACAAGAAGCCAGACGACGGCGAGACTGCGGCTGACGGCGACGAAGAGGACGACGCCGACAAGGATAAAAAGGCAAAGTCCAAAGCGAAATCGAAGGCCAAGGCTGACGATGACGGCGAAGACGACGCCGATGCCGAAGATGACGATGGTGACGAAAAAGAGAAAGCTGCCCGTCGCACAGAACGCGCTCGCTGCAAAGCGATCTTCAGCTGCACCGCCGCTGGCGTGCGTCCGGACATGGCTGCGCATCTCGCTTTCAACACCAACATGAAATCAAAGGCTGCGATCACCACGCTCGAAGCCGTCGCTGCCGGCACGCCACGCGCTACAGGCCTGGCATCGCGCATGTCCAGCGTCGCTTTGCCAAATCCGGGCGCCGACGGTCAGCAGAAGAAGGCCGAGAATCCAGCTGCCGACGCCGCCTCGATGATCATCAACGCCGGCAAGAAGCGCCGCGGCGAAAGCTGATCGCTCCCATCCAATCGACAATCTTAAGGAAAAATCATGAGTCTGACTGTGACTTCGGTGGGCGATAACGTCCAACAACCGAGCATTTCTGCAGTGCAGTACATCCCGGATCAGCTGATCGCGGGCAACTTGAAGCTGGTGACGTCGAACGTGACGGTTTTGTCCGGCAGCGGAGTCCTCAAGCGGGGCACGGTTTTGGGCGCAGTAACGGCCAGCGGTAAGTATATTCCGTGCGTCAAAACGGCTTCCGACGGTAGCCAAGTTCCAACTGCAATTCTTGCCGACGACGTCGATGCTACCAGCGCTGACGCCATCGGCGGGGCATATCTGATGGGTGAGTTCAACGTCAACGCGATGACCATCGACGCGAGCTGGACGGCAGCAGCAATGACAGCAGCGCTGCGCCCGTACAGCATCTTTGTGAAGTCTGCGGTGATCGCGGCAGACCCGACCTAACCGACACACCAAGAAAAGAAACCCGCTTCGGCGGGTTTTTTTACGTCTAAGCCCTTACTCTGGAGATTGCAATGGGTGCAAACACCTTCATTTACGACACCAACACCTTGGTGCAGGTAGTGCCAAACCTGAAGCGACCACAGAAATTTCTGTTGGATCGCTTCTTCCCAAATATCGTCACAAGCGACACGGAATACGTGTCCATCGATATTGATATCGGCAAGCGTCGCATGTCGCCGTTCGTTTCGCCTTTGGTCGAAGGCAAGCTCGTGGAGCAACGGCGCATGCAAACAAACACCTTCAAGCCGGCATACATCAAGGACAAGCGCGCCCCCGATCTGCGCAAGCCTGTTCGTCGAATGATCGGCGAGCGCATTGGCGGCGACATGACTGGGCCAGAGCGCGAAGCGGCGAATCTGGAATCTGAAATGATTGACCAGCTGGACATGCTGGATCGCCGCTTGGAATGGATGGCTGCACAAGCGCTGTCCACCGGCACGGTCACTATTGCGGGGGAAGGGTTCCCGACTGTTCTGGTCGATTTCGGTCGCGATGCCGCCCTGACCGTAGCGAAAACCAGTACGGCGCAGTGGACCCCCGCCAACGTTGTGGCCGGCACTGCGACACCGGCGGCCGATATTGAGAACTGGCAAACACAGATCCTGAAGAAGTCCGGTGCTGTCGTGACGGATATCGTCTTCACGACCAGTGCCTGGGCGGGCTTCGTCAAGGATCCGGCATTGACCGGCGCCATCATCTATCCAAAGCTGGGTGATCAGGGCAACTCGGTAAACATCGGGCCGCAGATCGCGCGCGGCGCCGTCTACAAGGGGCGCTGGGGCCAGTACGACCTGTGGTTGTACAACGACTGGTATGTCGATGACAACAACGTCGAGCAACCGATGCTGGCTGATGGGACGGTTCTGATGTCCGGTCAGGATTTGATGGGTACTCGTGCGTTCGGCAGCATCATCGACCCGGAATTCAACTACCAGGCCATGCCTTACGCACCAAAGACATGGGTTGAAAAGGATCCGGCGCAGCGCATCCTGCTGTTGCAGTCGTCGCCGATCGTCATCCCGTCGCGTGTGAACGCTTCGTTCGCGGCAAAGGTGGTGTGACATGGGGAAAAATACTGACATTAAGGCGGTTGTCGCCAATCGTCATACCGTCGATATCGGCGGCAAGTCGTACGGCCCCGGCGAAACCGTCACGCTGCCAGAGGCAGACGTCTTGGAACTGCGTGCCTGCGGCTTCCTGGTTGATCCGGATCTGGAATCCGCAATCGAGGCCGAGGGCGCCTCGCTCACTACGGATGGCGGGACAGAGGGCGCGACTGTCACGAACGGCTGATGATTGACTTCGACAAGATGGTGCTGGCGCCACTCGACAAGGTATTCGGGCAGGTCGTCAGCTATCAGCCCGCAGCCGGCGGTGAGGCATTTCCATTGCAGGGAATCTTCACCGACGGCTTCAAACAACCGGTGTTCGACGCTGACGGGTCCACCAAGTGGAATACATCAGCCCCCACGCTGGGAATTCGTGCGGCCGATCTTGTCGCTGCGCCGCTGAAAAATGATGCAGTGTCCATTTCCGGAAAGACGTATCTGGTGGTCGACAGCCGTCCCGACGGGGTTGGGTGGATCGTCCTTGTTTTGAAGGTTTCCCAATGACGACATCTGCCCAACTGCGTCTTATCGCCGTGCAAGCTCTCACGGGAGCTACGGATGCGGGGTTGAAGGTTTTTTCTCCGCTAGACATCGCCACATGGTCCGGGGAGTACCCATTGCTGGTAGTGACGGCGCCGGACGAAGAGGGGGAATCATTTGGACGGCAAGGCGCCCCCGCCT
>Ga0066798_10000280_pt1 | contig 28979 bp, 28 predicted proteins | sample PersoiDNA2013203_FD_70961 | JGI IMG/M metagenome (GOLD analysis project Ga0066798, IMG submission 70961) | Permafrost soil microbial communities from the Arctic, to analyse light accelerated degradation of dissolved organic matter (DOM) -... | ecosystem: Environmental > Terrestrial > Soil >... | reverse complement strand
GCTAGCTCGTCCGAAGAAAACAAAGCTTCAGCAACTAAGAAAACCAAAAACACACACCGGCCTTTTCTTCACTGAACGGCATTAGAAGATCGGCAGGCTGTTTTGGCATTTTCAAGGGTTTTCTGCGGCACAACGCGTTTCGCCATAAAATCGCAGCAATTGTTATTCTTAGCATCTGTTCACGCCAAGCAGCATCACCACATTAACGCTCAATTTTCGCGCCGACCATGAAACCAGAACTGCTGTCCCTGATTTATCTTTCCGAAGAAAGCCAAGCCATCATAGGCAATGTCTTTGACATCCTCTATGCCCCCGATCAAGAAACGCGGGTGGCGGCTATTGTCGGCCACGCCAAGCATGTCAAGGTGGTACTGAGCAATGGATCGACCGGGCTCACGGCGGCAGAAATGGATGCCCTGACCCAACTGGAGCTGGTGTGCGTGCTCGGTGCCGGCTTCGAAAATGTCGATAGTGCCCATGCGGCGCGGCGCGGTATCAGGATTGCCACCGGCGCTGGTACCAATGACGATTGTGTGGCCGACCATGCAATGGGGCTGGTACTGGCCATCATGCGCAATCTGCGCCAACTTGATCTGGCATGCCGTGCCGGCATCTGGCGCGACACGTTGGTGTTGCCGCCGCAATTGGCCGGCAAGCGGCTGGGCGTGCTTGGGCTGGGCACCATCGGCAAGAAGATCGCCCGCCGCGCGGCTGCCTTCGATATGGAAATCGGCTATTTCAACCGAAGCCAGCGCGCTGATGTCGATTACCGCTATTTTGAAAGCGTGCTGCAGTTGGCAAGCTGGTGCGACGTGCTGGTCATCGCCACGCCGGGCGGCCCGGCCACGCGCCATCTGGTCGATGCCGGGGTGTTGCAGGCGCTCGGCCCCGATGGTTTTCTGGTCAATATTTCTCGCGGCAGCGTGGTTGATACCGCCGCGCTGGCTGCTGCGCTTGCTCAGGGCACGCTCGGTGGTGCCGGCCTCGATGTCTATGAAAGTGAGCCGCAGCCACCGGCACAGTTGCTGGAATTCAAGAATGTGATACTCACCCCACATATGGCCGGCTGGTCACCGGAGGCGATTAATGCGTCGGTGTTGAAGTTCTTGCGTAATACAGAAGCGCACTTTTCGGGCAATCAGGCCTGAAAGTACCTGGTAAGTGCCTGGCAGAAAGGCTGCTCGCGGCGTTTTGTCAGGTACGGCAGGGAGGCAAGCAACTTGCTTGGAACTTGCTTGGTACGGCTATTCCAGATAGTCTTGCCGCTTTGTCGCGTCGGGCGGGTTCAAGGAAGCTGCCAAGCTGACGTAAATAAGTTATTCCTTACCCACATTTGCCCGTGAATTCACCAGAACAGAGAAAGCCGCGCACCATGGACATGCCATCTCATCAACTCACCATGACCGTCTTGATGACGCCTGACATGGCCAATTTTTCCGGTAACGTCCACGGCGGAACCATTCTCAAATTCCTCGACCAGGTCGCCTACGCCTGCGCCAGCCGCTATGCCGGCCAATATGTGGTGACCTTGAGCGTCGATCAAGTGATGTTCCGGCAGCCGATTCATGTGGGCGAACTGGTCAGTTTTCTGGCCAGCGTCAATCACACCGGCACCTCGTCGATGGAAGTCGGCATCAAGGTGGTGGCTGAAAACATTCGTACCCAGGAATTGCGCCACGTCAATAGTTGCTTTTTCACGATGGTGGCGGTCGACAGCGCACGCAAGCCAGTCGCCGTGCCAGCGTTGCGACCGTTCAACGCAGAAGAAAAACGCCGTTTTGAAGCCGCCAAGCTGCGCAAGAAGTTACGTGCCGAGTTGTTGCAACGCTTCGAAGAAGCCAAACTGACCTGAGCGAGGGCATCACTTTTCCGCTCAATTTGCCAATTCTCGGACCAGTGGTCGGCATGCTGTGGCTGTTCGCTGCGCAGGTAGCCTATCCGCCTTTGCTGGCGCGCTAGCCGTCACACAAGGCGGCATTTTCACGATACCAGTGCGCCATGATCGTTGCGACCTTGGACTTGCTGATCACCATTGCCGCGCTCAAGTCAGCAATTTCGGCAGTGAGGCGCTGAGCAGGGCGATCCCCGATAGCGTCAGAAAACTCAAGACCAGACGGCGAAATGCCAGTTCGCTGATCCCGAGATAAAGCCGTGTGCCAAGCAAAGTCGGTATCAGAATGGCGGGTGCCACGATCGCCATCAGCGGCAGGATCGCGCGCGTAATCAAGCCGCTGCTGAGGTAAATCAGCAGTGTCACGGTTTGCATTGCCAGGTTGAAATTTTGGATGATGGCGCGTTGCTGGTCTTTTTCGAAGCCGCGCAGATTGCACCACAGTGTCGGTATCACGCCGCTGAAACCGCCGATGCCACCCATGAAGCCGCCGACCGCGCCGATCACGCCATCGAGTGCTGCACCGCCGATGCGCAGCTGTGGCAGCCGATTCATCATCAGCATGACCGGACACCATATTGCCAGCAACAGGCCGAGCCCGAGCTTGAACAGATTGGCATCAAGCATGGGCAACACCAATACCCCGAGCGGAATACCGGCCAGGCCGCCGATGATGAACGGCAGCAGTTGCCGGCGGTTGGCGCGGCGGCGCACCGTCAGCGCCGCCACGATCTGTCCCAGCCAGGCGCCGAACACGACCAGCACTGCGGCGACCACTGGATCGATATGCCACGCCCAGAACGACATGGCGACCATACCAAACGCAAAACCCGACAAGCCTTGTACGAATCCGGCCACCATGGCGCCGATGGCGATGGTCAAAATAGTTGCATCCATGTTTTATCCCTGAAATCTTATGGTGTTTTGCGCCAGGCCTTGGCGAGTGTTTCAATGGCCGTGACAATGGCGGCTTGGTCGACGCCACCGAAGCCCATCACCAGCCCGGCCTGCTGCACTGGTGATGCAGCGCTTGCCAGCCAATAGCGCGACAGTGCTTCAACCTCCACCCCAGCGGCATCGGCGGCCGCGATCAAGCGCTGTTGCTGTGCCAGGTCGGGCAGGCGCACTGTGCAATGCAGCCCGGCGTCAATGTCAGGCAAGACAATGCCGCCTGGGCGGATGCGTTGCCAGGTATCACACATGGCATCGCGGCGCGCGCGGCTGGCCCGCCGCATGCGCCGCACATGGCGCTGGAAATGCCCTTGGGCGATGAACTCGGCCATCACGGCTTGATCCGGCATGGAGGAGTGACGGTCATATTGCATGCGTAGATTGATCAGGGCCTGTGCCAGTGGCGGCGGCGCCACGATGTAACCGAGTCGCAAGCCGGGAAAGGCAATCTTGGAAAATGTGCCCATGTACAGCACCCGTTGCTGGCGGTCGAGCGATGCCAGCAAGGCCAGCGGGGTGCCGCTGTAACGGTATTCGCCGTCGTAGTCGTCTTCCAGGATGTAGCTTTGATTGGTATCGGCCCAGGCCAGCAATTCGAGACGACGCGCCAACGACAGCGTGACGCCGCTGGGATATTGGTTTGACGGTGTTACATAGACCAGGCGCACGTTGTGCCCTTGCTGTTGCCACTGCTGCAATTGCTGGATGCGCAAGCCTTCGGCATCGACATCGATGCCGGCAATACGTGCGCCGTTCAGTGTCAGTGCCGCGACCGCGCGCGGATAGCCGGGGTTTTCGATGGCCGCCAGATCGCCGGGATTGAGCAACAGTTGCGCACACATGAACAAGGCCTGCTGGGTTCCTGCGGTAATGATGATCTGGTCGGGATCACACACCAGGCCACGGGCGTGGCGCAGATAGCCGGCCAGCAGCGTGCGCAGTTGCGGGTCGCCAGCCGGATCGCCATAACCGATCCGATGTTCCGCACCACGGCGCCAGAAGTCTGCCTGCAAGCGCGCCCACACATCGCCCGGAAACAAATCCAGTGCCGGTACGCCGAGCCGGAACGCGCGCGGCTTGCCGCCCCTGGGCATGATCTTGGCCGGCTGCGCCATGCGCGCACCAAGCTGCGACAGGCGCGGTACCGCCGCGCTGTTGGCAAGTACCGGCGCTCTGGCGATATCGGTGGCCGGCGCCGAGACATAGGTGCCATCGCCGACCCGGGTATTGATATAGCCTTCGGCATATAACTGATCGTAGGCGCGAACCACGGTAGTACGCGAGATATTGAGCGCCAATGCCAGCTCGCGCGAGGTCGGCAATTTGGCCTGGCGATCAATGCGGCCTTGCAGGATGCGATCGCGCAGGCTTTGGTAGAGCTGCACACTCAAGCCTTTGCCGGGTGAGAGCGCCAGCCCGGTGAGATCGAACGGAAACGGCGAGCTGTTCATGGCAGGCATCGCTGGCATGGCAGGTATAAAGGGGCGCAGTCGATGTGCATTGGTCTGATGAAATTGGTGATTATTGGCTCTTTTGAGAAACCAAATTTACCATTAATCTACGTCCTATGTTCAACCACGTAAGCACTTTTCAAGCTAAATCATGATGCCAATCTCGCCCTCGCACACTAGCAACGAACTCGGTCAACCGGTCGGTTTGGCCATGCCTGACTGGACTCCGCGGCCCTTGCCGACGCAGCAGCCGCAAGTTATCGTCGGGCGTTATTGCCGGGTCGAACCGATCACCGTGGCGCATGCCGAGCAATTGTTCGATGCCAATAGCGACGACGCCGAAGGGCGCAACTGGACCTATCTGTTCGCCAACAAGCCGGCTGATCTGGCCGCGTATCGCCAGTGGGTGCAGACCATGAGCCAGAGCAAGGATCCAATGATGCATGCCATCATCAATCTCGATAGCGGCTGCGCGGTGGGCGTGGCTTCCTTCATGCGTATCGAGCCCAATTACGGCGTGATTGAAATTGGCAATATCAATTTTTCGCCGCGTCTGCAGCGTACGCGGGCGGCTACTGAAGCGATGTTCCTGATGATGCGGCATGCCTTTGATGTGCTTGGCTATCGCCGCTACGAGTGGAAATGCGACAGCCTCAATATGCCTTCGCGGGCGGCGGCGCAGCGTTATGGTTTCACGTTTGAGGGGATATTCCGGCAGGCCGTGGTGTACAAGAACCGCAGCCGCGACACTGCCTGGTTCTCTATTACCGACCAGGAATGGCCGCCGATCCGGCGCGCCTTCGCGCACTGGCTGGCGCTCGAGAATTTCGATGCACAAGGGCAGCAAGTGCAAAGTCTGGGGGCCTTGATGAGCTTATATCGTCCGGCACTGGCCACGGCGGCGCAGGCTGTTGCATAATTTCACCTTTGCCATTTTTACGATTGTCAGCACATGCGCGCAGCTTCCTTGTCTTCCCGCCAGGCCATCCTGCTATTGGGGTTAGTGGTGCTGGTATGGGGCACGACCTGGCCGGTCAATAAGGCGACCTTGCATTATCTGTCGCCGGTATGGGCGGCGGCGATCCGGTCCTGTATCGGCACTGGTGTGCTGCTGTTGATTTGCCTGGCGCGCGGGCGCCTGAAATTGCCGGCGCGCGGTGATCTGCCGGTGGTGTTCAGCCTTGGGCTGTTGCATATGACAGCGTATTCGATGCTGTGCAATATCGGCATGCAACATGTCGGCGCCGGCCGCTCGGTGGTACTGGCCTACACCACGCCGATGTGGGTCGCACCAGGGGCGCGCCTGTTTCTTGGTGAAGCCTTTACGGCGCGGCGTGCGGCCGGTACCGTGTGTGGCTTGCTGGGGCTGCTGTTGATCTTCAATCCGCTGGCGTTCGACTGGGGCAATCAGGCTTCGGTGTTTGGTAATGGATTGATTCTGTTGGGCGCGATGTTCTGGGCCGCCAGCATTTTGTATATGCGCGGCCATCGCTGGGTCGGTGAACCATTTGATGTACTGATCTGGCAAGCCTTGCTGGCCAGTTGTATCCTGGTCCCGAGCGCCTGGGCACTGGAGGGTCCGCCACAATTCGACTGGCAAGCCGCGGTATTGATCCAGGTGGTCTACAGCGGCGCGTTTGGCATCGCCATTGCCTATTGGGCCATCAACAAGGTCAATCATGCGTTGCCGGCCATGACTACTTCGCTCGGCCTGCTTGGCGTGCCGGTATTTGGTATCGTCTGTTCGTCGCTGGTCTTGGGCGAAACGCTGGAGCCCAGCTTGCTGGCCGCGATGGCCTTGATCATCGCGGGCATTGCCATCGGCGCCTTGCCGGCGCGTCAACGGGCGCTCTGATCGTTAGCTGCACCTCGCCGCATGGTTTGGGGGCGGCGGTACTGCTGGCGATCAATAACGCGCAACGTGATGCGTTACATTCACGTTAGTCATGGCATGATGGCGTACCCGTGACGACCTTATCTCAGGTTTCATCCAAAAAACCAAAGCAGCAGCGATGATTACACTGAGTCAATTGCACATCTACCCGATCAAATCCTGCGCCGGCATCAGCTTGAGCGAGGCCCTGGTCGGCCCGCTCGGGCTGGCGCTGGACCGCCGCTGGATGCTCATCGACCGTGCCGGAAACTTCCTGTCGCAGCGTACTTGTGCACGGATGGCAACCATTGCGACGGCGCTCGATGGCGAATTCCTGACGGTCACGGCACCAGCCATGCCGGCCTTGCGGCTGCCGTTGCTGCTCAGCGCAGGTACGCAAATTGAAGTTGCTGTTTGGCAAGATCGGTTGTTTGCGCTCGATTGCGGTACGGTCGCCCATCAATGGTTTTCCTTATATCTCGGCGTCGATGTGCGGCTGGTGCAGTTCGATCCGGCCTTGCGGCGTGTCTGTAGTGCCCAGTGGACCGGTACGACTGACGCGACTGTCCAATTCGCCGATGGCTTTCCTTTGCTGGTGACGAACCTGGCGTCGTTGCAGGATCTCAATGTACGGATGGGCAAGAAGGGTGCGCCGCCGTTACCGATGGACCGGTTTCGGCCGAATCTTGTGCTCGATGGACTGGACGCTTATGAAGAGGATTACCTTGATACCTTGACGCTGGGTGCGCCCGGCGCAGGCATCGTGCTGCAGATGGTCAAGCCGTGTGCCCGTTGCGAGATTCCCGGCATTGATCAACACACCGGCTGGCGTGATACACAATGGCCGCATGAGCCGCTCGATACACTGGCGCAGTATCGCGCCGATGCGCGTGTCGACGGCGGTTTGACATTTGGCCAGAATGCCGTTGTGCTTGCCGGTATTGGCCAACTGTTGCAACTGGGGCAGACGGTGCAGCCCGCACTGAATTTTTAGCTGACAGCCAGGCCGTCTGGTCTGGACGATGGTGTAGAACTGGAGAAACCAAGTAATGAAGTGGTTGGTATCGATGAAATGGCTATACCTGACAGCGTTGCTGTCAGCGAGTTTTCCGATGGCGGTCATGGCCGCTGAGCGTACCGTCTTGATCGGTTATGCAGCGCCCTTGAGTGGCGCTTCGGGTTCCGTCGGTACCAGTCTGGTGCAGGCAGCCGAGTTGGCGGTGGAGGATATCAACCGGCAAGACATCCAGATCGACGGCGAGCACCTGCGGTTTCAGTTGCTGACGCAAAATGACCGTTCTGACCCGCGCACCGGTTTGCTGGTGGCTGATTATTTTGTCAAAAGCAATGTTGTTGGTGTGATCGGTCATTGGAATTCCGGGGTCGGTATTCCTGCCTCGCGCATCTACAAGGACGCCGGGATTGTCCAGATTGCCCAGGCAACCACTTCGCATGCCTATACCCAGCAAGGATTTGCCACCGCGTTCCGGATCGTGCCGCATGATGACGAAGGGGCGCGTTACACGGCGCAATACGTGGTCAGGCAAATGAAGGGCAAACGCATTGCCGTTCTTGATGATCAAACCTTGTTCGGCGCTGGCTATGCCGATCAGTTTGCCCAGACGGTGCGCGAACTCAAGGGCGAACTGGTGAACCGGCAGAGCATCAGCAGCCATACTTCCGACTTCAATGCCGTATTGCGTGCGCTCAAGCAGGCCGATCCCGACCTGGTGTTCTTTGGTGGCCTGGATGCACAGGCGGCGCAACTGGTGCGCGAATTGCGGCGCTTTGACATTAGTGCGCCGCTGGTCGGTGCGGGCGGTACGGTCGGCCAGCGCTATTTGCAGCTTGCTGGTACGGCCGGCGAGGGCACGGTGGCGCTGGAGCCAGGCTATCCAGCGCATCAGGGCGCGCAATGGCAGCAATTCGAAAAAAACTATAAGAGCCGTTTCGGCGACGACATGGGCTTGTATGCGCCATTTTCGTATGATGCCATCGAGGTACTGGCTGCTGCGATCAAACAGGCGCGCTCGCTGGAGCGCGGGAAAATTCTCGCCGCCATGCACCGTATCAGGCACAATGGCCTGACTGGGCAAATCAGTTTCGATGCCGAAGGCAATCTGATCAATCCGGTGTTTACCGTTTTTCAGGTCAAAAACCAGAAATGGCTGCCACTCAAGACCATTGGTGGCAAATCCTGATGCTGTCGTTCAACCACAATTAGTTTATTCCCATGCCTGTCATCCGCGTCATCACCGCAGTCAATTTGAACAAGTCAGGTCTGGTGCAATATGTGCGCTGGGGTCTGGCCGATACTGATACCAATCTCTGGAAAGTCATGCCTGAACAAAGCCATGTCATCCATGTATTAGAGGCACTCAAGTATGGTGAGGATGTGTGGACCGTCATCGCCGATGGCGAGCGTGTCGTGGCGGGGCCGCGTGTTCATGCGGTAAAGCTCAAGCCGGGCCTGAAAACCATCGCGATGATGCCGGTCGATGGCGCTGAGCAGGGACTTGAGCTGTCACAGCTGCAGCAGTTCTGAGACGAGACTAACAACCGCTGGCATTCCGGAGCGCAGGCAGCGGCTCCGGAATCTGCCGGGACTGCTTACTTCTTCGGACGACCGACTTTGAGCGGTGTCAAACCAGCCAGTAATGTCTTGAGCTTGGTGGTTTCCAGGTTCTTGATCAGCGATACGCCGATACGCAGCAAATCACTCTTCTTGATTTCAAAGCCCGCCTTGAGGCAGGTTTTTTTGACTTGACCGAGCACCACATATTCAGTTTCCGGCATTGTGAAGCTGTCGCGCACTTGCTTGATCTTCTTCAGTTTGACTTCCACTTTTTTCTCGGTCTTGACGACCAGCTTGGTGGTTGGCTTGGTGCTCGCAGCGACTGGTTTCAATGCTGCGCTGACCGGCGGTTTGGCTGATGCTTTGGCGATCACAGTCTTGGCGGCTGGCTTGGTATTGCTGACTTTAGCCGCAGTCACAGGCTTGGTTGTCGCCACAGTTTTTTTTGCGGCTGGTTTGCGCACTGCTGGAGCCGTCTTGCTTGCCGGTTTGATCAGCGGTTTTGCGGCCACGGCAGGCACGCTGGATTTTGCTGGGTTTTTTTGTGTGGCCATGTTGGCTCCTTTAGAAATAATATAAACAATATATATATTTGCACGAAATTTTGCAATCGTATTATACGTATGAGCTTGAATGTAAAGCGATTTCTGTATTTTTCGTTCAAATGAATGCCATGTAAACGTTTGCATCCTCAGGTGAACTTGGCAATATGATATTGGATTGCCTTGCTAAGCCGATAATGGCGGCGCAGTTGGAGGCGCTTGCAGAGGGAAGCGGAGGGCGGGGGAACCGTCGGGCGTAAAAAAGGCCTGTCGTCACCGGGGGCAATGAGGACAGGCCAAGAGGGATGAAAATGAAATCTCAGTAGCTCAGCAGAACTCGCAACGACGCTAGTGCGACCCAGTCGTCAGGCCAGCTTGGCCAGTCGTATCGGTGTCGCCGGAGCTGGCTCCGCCATGTCGGCATGCACCTGTTGCAGGTAGGCAGAAAACGCTTCGCCAACCTCGTCGTGCTTGACGCCCATGGCGACCGTGGCCTTGAGGTAACCTAGCTTGGAGCCGCAGTCATAACGCTGGCCTGCATAGCGATAGGCGAGCACTTGTTCGTGCTGCATCAGGGCAGCGATGCCATCGGTCAATTGAATTTCGCCACCGGCACCTTTTTCGACGTGTTCCAGATGGTCGAAAATGGCCGGCGTCAATACATAGCGGCCGACCACGGCCAACGTCGAAGGCGCGGACTCGGGCGCGGGTTTTTCGACAATCGCGTTGATCAGGCTGAGGCGTTCGGCCGATTTTTCCAGGGTGCTGACATTATCTTGTGGCGTATACGCCGTAACGCTGACGATGCCATACTGCTTGGTCTCGCTGCGCGGAACATCCTGAACTGCCAGCAAACTTTTTTGCTCCTGGTCAAATACATCGAGCATCTGCGCCATGACATTCTTGCCGCCTTCCGGTGCATCCATGAAATCGTCTGCCAGCACCACCGCAAAGGGCTCATCGCCAATCAGCGATTTGGCGCACAACACGGCGTGGCCGAGACCGAGCGGTGACGACTGGCGTAGATAGACACAATTGATGTGCTTCGGAATCACATTGCGGGCGAATTCCAGCAGCTTGGTTTTACCCGCGGCTTCGAGTTCGCTTTCCAGTTCATAGGCTTTGTCGAAGTGATCCTCGATAGCGCGCTTGTTGCGGCCGGTGATGAAGATCATTTCGGTAATGCCTGCTGCGACGGCTTCTTCGACTGCGTACTGGATGAGCGGCTTGTCCACCACTGGCAGCATTTCCTTGGGCTGTGCCTTGGTGGCAGGGAGGAAGCGGCTGCCCAGTCCCGCCACGGGGAAAACTGCCTTGGTGATCTTTTTCATGTCAATTCCTTTTCAGTGATGACGGCGCCGACGCGCGATCGTGAACTTATTTGTGCGGCTGCACCGGCTGCTTCTTTTTTGTCTTGGACAATGACAGCAACATGGCGCAGGAGTGAAACAGCGGCGCTGCACTTGGGCAGGCCTGGCTTAACATGCCAGCGGCCAGGGTTGGCCAGTGGGTACGCAGGCGGCTTGCGGTGGAAGGGCTTTGGCTATCATTCATGATGGCGTCCATGTGGTTTTAGTGTGAGTAGTGTTGTTGCTAACGACCAAGCGACAGCGGCACTGCGATGAAGGCAAGAATAAGGTGCCGCAGCAGTTGGTGACTATAGGAAACTTTCTCTTTGCTGTGTAGGACATGATGCTGTGCAACATATTGCCAGCGCCTGCCGCGCCCTCGTAGTCAGGATCTTCATGTTGTCCTACAAGGAATATAGAGGCCGTCCGATATTGGCGCCTGCCAGTGCCGCCTAAGATGACTGAGCTGAAACAGTCTGGCTGTCAGCCGCGCCGATTGGTCTGGTACCAGCGCGGTGCGTAATACCCCAAAACGTCAAAAAACAATAACGCTGAAAGGAACAACAATCATGTCTCATGGAATCATTGCCTGGATCATCATCGGTGCCGTCGCTGGCTGGCTGGCAGGTATCTTGGTCAAAGGAGGCGGCTTCGGTCTGCTGATCGATATATTGGTCGGTATCGTCGGTGCCTTCATCGGCGGCTGGATGGCCGGTTTGTTCGGCATTGGCGTCAGTGGCGGCATTGCCGCCTCGATCGTCACCGCCACCATCGGCGCGGTCGTGTTGCTGCTGGTGCTGCGCTTGATACGACGCGGTTAGCAGTTCCGTTCCTATCGGTATGTGGTCGGCTGGTGGTGCATTCGCCAGCCGTAGAGGGTGATCCGACAGCATGGCAGCGTCCAGGAATCAAGTCCGATTACCGAGTCGTTGTGGCGTTTCCACGTTGTCAGAGATGTATCGTGTGCGGGCATCTTCTCGTGTACATTCATCTCGTGCAGAAGAGTCCTTCATTGCGGGAGCGAAGATCATGCAAACCACCTCAAACGACGGTAGTTTCAGTACCGTACAGGCATCCAGTGTGGCGGTAGGCTCAGCCTCACGTGCGGTGGCAGCAGTGCTGCCATATCCGTATCAACCGAGTCAGCCGCATGTGTTGACCGAAGCGCTCAAGGCACAACTGGCGGCCGCCAACCAACAGCGCCGCGAAAATCTGTATCCGCGTCTGGTGCAGACCTTAGCCACGATTGTACAGAGTGCGCCTAGCCACAATCAATCGCAAGAGCGCGCCATGTCGCTGGAAGAATTGGCTGAGGCCAATCGGGCACGGCGCAACCGTTTGCGGCAAACCGGCTATGCACTGCCAGAGCAAAGCATGGCCTAGTGCCGTGATTGCGGTCCTGTCGACGCGCACCAAGTAGGACAAATACCTCGCTTTTCATGTCTTCACCGCATTGCCTCAGCCCCTAGAATGGTGGGCCGGTGACGACATACAAGCTGGCGCTGCGTGAAGTCCTTTATTCAGAGAAAATCGCCTACATGAGCCGTATCAATCCCCAGGCTGGCCAGCGCGCCGCCATTGCTGCACTGGTCGATGTGCCAGTGCTGATCACCAGTTATTACAGTCTGCGTCCAGATGTCGGCATTGCAGCACAGCAAGTGGCGTTTGGCACTTCCGGCCATCGCGGCAGTGCGTTGTTGTACAGCTTCAATGAATGGCATGTGCTGGCGATTACCCAGGCCATTTGCGACTATCGCGCCGCGCAATCGATTACCGGCCCGCTGTTTTTGGGCATTGATACGCATGCCTTATCGGCACCGGCCTATGCCAGCGCGCTTGAAGTGCTGGCCGGCAATGGCGTGCAAACCATGGTCGCGCGCGGTACGACCTTTACGCCGACCCCGGCGGTGTCGCATGCGATCCTGTTGCACAATCGCATGCATCCATCAGCACCGGCCGATGGCATCGTCATCACGCCGTCGCATAATCCGCCCGACAATGGCGGCTTCAAGTACAACACGCCCAATGGCGGCCCGGCCGATACCAATGTTACCAACTGGATCGAGCAGCGCGCCAACGCACTCCTGCATGAAGGCTTGCGCAGCGTCAAACGCATAACGTTCGATCGCGCCTTGCGCGCTGCCAGCACGCATCGTTACGACTATCTTGAAACCTATGTCAACGATTTGCCCAATATTATCGATTTGGCAGTCATCCGCGATGCTGGCATTCATATTGGCGTCGATCCTTTGGGGGGCGCCGGTGTCCATTACTGGGGCGCGATTGCCGATCGCTATGATCTGAATCTGGAAGTGGTCAATCCAGACGTTGATCCGACCTTCCGCTTCGTGCCGCAGGATTGGGATGGACAGATCCGTATGGACCCGTCCTCCTCTTACGCCATGCGCGAATTGATCGCGCTCAAGGATCGCTTTGATATTGCGTTCGCGTGCGATACCGATCATGACCGCCATGGCATCGTCACCAAAAGCAGTGGCTTGATGCCGTCCAACGATTATCTGTCCGCTGCGGTGTCTTATCTGTTCCAGCATCGGCCCGAGTGGCACGCCGACACGGGCGTTGGCAAGACGCTGGTCACGAGCCAGATGATCGACCGGGTGGCAGCGCATTTGCAACGGCCGTTGCAGGAAATGCCGATCGGCTTCAAATGGTTTGTCGACGGCCTCCAGGATGGCAGCCTTGGCTTCGGCTGTGAAGAAAGCGCGGGCGCTTCATTCCTGCGTTTCGATGGCACGCCCTGGAGCACCGACAAGGATGGCATCACGGCCGCGTTGCTGGCTGCTGAAATGACGGCGCGTACCGGCCGTGACCCTGGCCAGATTTATCATGATCTGACCGAGCAACTGGGCTTGCCCTGCAATGGCCGGATTGAAGCGGCAGCAACGCCTGCGCAAAAGAAACTGTTGTCACGATTGTCGGCCGACAATGTCGAGTCAACGCAACTGGCCGGCGAGCAAATTCGCCAGATTCGGACGACCGCACCGGCCAACGACAAGGCCTTTGGTGGCGTCAAGATCATCAGCGACAACGGCTGGTTTGCGGCGCGTCCTTCGGGCACCGAAGATATCTACAAAATCTATGCGGAAAGTTTTCGCGGCAAAGAACATCTGGAAAGTATTTTTGCCGAAGCGCAAGACATTGTTTCCAGTGCACTGGAAACCGGCTCCTAGCATAAACAACGGGTGGCTTGCCTTATCGAGGCAGCGCCCGGCCAATCAGGTTTGTTGTGCCGTTGCGCGGAAGCGCTTCAGCGCAATGACTGATCGTCCTACAGCCAATTGAGCGCCTGTCCTGCTGTTCATCGGCAGGTGGTTTGCCTAAGATGATGCTAAGTCTTTTGCAAGGAGCGCATCATGCCGCGTGGCGACAAATCCTCTTACACCGACAAGCAGAAGCGCCAGGTGGCGCATATTGAAGACAGCAACGAAAAGCGTGGCCTGAGTCATCAGGAAGCGGTGCGCCGCGCTTGGGCTACCGAAAACAAAATTTCCGGCGGCGGTCGCAAATCCGGCTCCGGCCGCAAGCACTGATCATGTTTATCGAAAGCATGATTCTGCACGCCCAAACCGAAGCGCAGTGCCAGCCGCACGGCGATCTTGTTGCGCATCAACAACCGGAGTCCAGTATGAAAAAAACACCGCAAGTCGGGCAAGTACCCAATCAATCCAATCCGCCGGTCACCAAGACGCCGCAAATGCAGCAGTCGCAGACACAAAGCCAGCAGCAGGGGCAAGGTGCGTCAGCGCCGCGCCGGCAATTTGTTGATCCGCTGGGCCGCCCCTTGCATCAGGGCAGTCCACGCTTTACCGATCAGCAGGCTGGCGGTGATTTGACCGGTGACGAGTCCGATGCACGCGATGACAATTTTGTCGTGAGCGGCCGCGGCCAAAGTGCACGTGATGTATCGGCGCATGCCGAGTTGGTGCCGCCAGCGTCGGCTGACGCGCAGCGATATCTGGCGGTCGCCGATGTGGCGCCAGTGGATGTCGATGCAGCGCCGCAGCCTGATGGCACCGAAGATCCCGGCGCTAACGCTGATGACGGGCTGATGCCGCGCCAGCTTGACGGCAGCGCTTCCGAACAGCACTGATTCCAAGCTCTGGCGCTAAGCCGGGTAGGGCCACTGCGCAGGCAGTGGCCATTTTGTTTGTGAAAAAAAGCTTGGGCCAGCTTGACTTGGCTTGCCTGCGATGAGTTAACCTTGGCCGGGAGCGCATATCGACATCCCCACCGTTTATTTTCTGATTGCCGGCATTCTGCTGGTGTTCATGGTGTTTCTAGAGTCATTGCTGGAACGCTTGCCCTTCAATGTCGCCATGCTGTACCTGCCGATCGGCTGGGTGCTGGGGCCGGCCGGACTGGGGCTGGTGCATATCGATTTATTGCGTCATGCCGACAGCCTGACGGTGATTACCCGCGTGGCGTTGCTGTTATCCCTATTCACGGTGGGGCTGAAATTGCGGGTCGCTTTTCGCGGTCCTGCCAGTCGGCTATGGTGGCTGCCCATCCGTCTGGGTGTGCTGGCGATGCTGCTGACGGTGCCGCTGCTGGCGTTGGCAATCTGCTTCTTGTTTCATCTGCCATTTGGCGTGGCCTTGCTGCTCAGTGCCATTCTGGCGCCGACGGATCCGGTGCTGGCTTCTGACGTGCAAGTGAAGAACGTCGATGCGCCGGACAAATTGCGTTTTAGTTTGAGCGGCGAGGGCGGTCTCAATGACGGCAGTGCCTATCCGTTTGTGCTGGCAGCGTTGATGACGCTGGGCGTGGCCGGGGAGTTGGTCGACACGGCGTATTTTGGCTGGCTAATGCTGTGGGGCGTGGTGGCCGGCATCGCCTGTGGTGCTTTCAGTGGCTGGGCCATGGCGCGTCTGGTGCTGGTGGCGCGCCAGCGTTTCGGCCTGGCACTTGGCATGGAAGAGTTCATGGCCATCGGTATCATCATGCTGTCCTACGGGGTTGCTGAATTGATCCATGGTATTGGATTTCTTTCGGTATTTGCGGCGGGACTGGCCATGCGTCAAGTGGAGTCGGCGCGCAGTGGCAACCGTCCGGCGGCCGAGCTGATCGCTGCCGCGCGCGGCAATGATCGTACCGCAGCCGCGACCCATCCGGAACAGGCACCGGTCTATCTGACCGAAACCGTGCTCGGCTTCAATCAACAACTGGAACACTTTGCCGAATTCTTCATGGTGTTGCTGATCGGCATCTTGCTGTCGGAACTGGGCTTTTCGATGGAAGGCATGTGGTTGGCTGCCTTGCTGTTTTTTGTGGTGCGTCCGATGGCGGTAGCCCTGGGGCTGCTCGGTTCCGGCGCCGATTCTTCGCACCGGTGGCTGATTGCCTGGTTCGGTATTCGCGGCGTCGGTTCGCTCTACTACCTGTGCTTCGTGCTGCAATACTGGCATGATCCGCTGCAATTGCGGGTGGCGCGCGATGTGCTCACGGTGTTGGCTTTGTCGATTCTGCTGCATGGCTTGTCCACCACGCCGTTGCTGCATCTGTATTGGCGCAAGTATCGGCGGCGCAGCGAGTGACTGGCATGGCCGCAGCGTCAGTGCTTGCCGCACTCAGAATGCGTGTTTGTCTGATACAGATGCGCAGGTCAGCAGCGTAGCCTTGCATTGTAGTGAAGCAGACCGCCGGCCCGGCCGCTGCTGTTCACGCTTGAAAGGAATTGCCATGCAGCGACCACAAGATATTCCGCCGGTAGAAGTCCCGCCGCTCGATCCGACCCCGCCTCAGGAACCGATTCCACATCAGAATCCGACCTGCCGCTGAACCCCAGGAGGCGCAGTGATGCATACCCCGCAAGATATACCAGCGCCGGACGAACCAGCGACGGATATACCGCCTGCCGAACCGGCGCCAATCCAGGACCCGCCGCTGAACCCCGGCGAGCCCGGTTCGCCCGAATTGCCGGATCAGGTTGATCCGCCGCTCAAGCTGTTTGAGATGGCGGCACGATGGACGTGATGGGCGCTGGCAACTTCATCTTTTTACAGGGAGCACAGCATGACAACCAGTACTTTGGATCCAGATGTTTTACCGATCAGTGACCGTGAACTGAACAAGGGCCACGATAATCATGCACTCGGCCCGGGCGACACCTCCGACAGTGGCAGTGATATGACCAGCATCAATAGCGAAGCCGACACCGATTCGCACGGTACCGGCGAACGTGGCAGCGTCGAGCGTACGCGCAACGCAGCGGCGCCCGAAATACCCGATGCCGTGGAGCAGGTTGCCAGTGACGACGAGCAGGGGGAAGACATCGTCGCCGCCGATGAAAAGCAGCTGGCGCAGCAGCAACAGAGTGCAAACAACGCCACGCAAGCCAAGCGCGAACACGATCTTGACGACGCCTTGGAAGATACCTTTCCCGCCAGCGACCCGGTCAATCTGAGCCCGGACGCACCCAAAAAAGTCGCCAAAGGCCCTTGAGCCAGCAACCCTGGTTCAGCCGTCCCAGCCAGTGCTGTAGCGGCTTGGCGGCTTGCCAGAATGACGCGCCGCACCTATACTGCCGGGATAGCATTGCCTTGGGTATTGGCTGCCAGCAATGGCAGCGGATTTAAACGGGAAGCTGGTGCGTTTGTCTTTTAATGTCGCTTATCTTTGCTTATCTTGATGATGCGTCCTGTCAAAGGCCGACAACTCCGGCGCTGCCCCCGCAACGGTAAGCGAATGTACGGGTCCGCATGATGTCACTGTGTTGTTCCAACATGGGAAGGCGCGGACTCCGGCGCGGTAGTCTGTTTGGCTTGTCCAGACAATGGCGACCCGCCAGTTCGTGAGCCCGGAGACCGGCCCTTGGTGAACGGCATGTTTTGCATCGCGGAGGGCGATCAACGGACGGCTTACTGGCAGCGATCTGGCTGCCTGCACTGTCTGGTTTTTTTCCTTGTTCAACGTGATTGCGTGAATTTTCACGCGATGCAATGCGGCCGCAATATTGACTTCGACGACCTCAAGGAAACCAGATGGCCACGCTTCAATCCACCTCCGCTGTAGCAGATTCCCTCGATGAGAAAACCGGCGCCAGCATCTGGCATGACCGGATTGCCCCTGGCCTGGTGGCATTGTTGCTAGGTGCCGCCCTGATCTACGTGACCGGCTTCGCCTCCAAGGTCGAGCTGCACAACGCCGCCCACGACGGTCGCCATTCGGCCGGCTTCCCCTGCCACTGAGGGAAGTACCGCATGATCAATCTGACTGTATTGCGACGGATCGGCTCCGTCGTGTTGCTCGCTGGCGTGTTGGCGGGCTTGTTATTGACCGGTTTGCAGAAATGGCAAGTGTCGCCGATTATCGCGCAGGCTGAGGTCTATGAAGAAGCGGCTGCGGCCAAGGAGCATGAAGAGCACCACGCTGCCGAGCTTGCCGCTGCCGCTACCAGTGCAGCGGGGACGCCGGCCTTGGTGCATGAGCATGCACATGAACATGCGCACGGTGCCGATGACTGGGAGCCAGCCAACGGCGTTGAGCGCAGCGCTTACACGGCGCTGGCCAATGTCACCATTGCCATCGGTTTCGGGTTGTTTCTGGTCGCGGCGATGACCATGCGCGGCCGTCAGGTCGGCTGGCGCGCAGGCCTGCTGTGGGGCGTAGCCGGTTACCTGGTGTTTTTTGTCGCACCTGCGCTGGGCTTGCCGCCGGAAGTGCCGGGCACCATGGCCGCACCGCTGCATGCGCGCCAAATTTGGTGGGTCATGACGGCGGGCGCAACCGCCGGCGGCCTTGGCTTGATCGTGTATGCGCGCCATTGGGCGTTCAAGCTCGCTGGTGTGGCATTGCTGCTGGTGCCGCATCTGATCGGTGCGCCGCAGCCAGAAATGCATGGCGGTGCAGCACCTGAGGAACTGGCGCGCGCTTTCATCCATGCCACGGCATTGGCCAACGGCGTATTCTGGCTGGCGCTGGGCGGCCTGACCGGATACTTCTACAAGAAATTTGCCTGAACCCTGCAGTTCGCAACCACCATGCCGATCCGTCCCCTGAGCCTGAGAACAGCTTCTGAGTCGGCCGCATCGGCATTTTAGCCAGAGAATAGTCATGAGAACCCACCACCGGCATGTGCTCATGTGCACCGGTCCACGCTGCACCGAAGATGGCGTGCTGGCCGAAGCCATGTTCGCCGTGCTGGGCGAACAGATCGATGCGCGCCCCGAATTGCGCGTCAAGCGTACCCGCACCCATTGCATGGTGGCCTGCAAGGCGCAGGCGCCGGTGGTAGTGGTCTATCCGGAAGGCGTCTGGTACCGTTGCGTCGATGCCGCTGCCATCGAACGTGTGGTGGTGGAACATCTGCAGGGTGGCAAGGAAGTCACTGATCTGATTTTTCACCGGCTCGGCAGCGGCGATGTGAATCCCGAGGAAGCCGAACATGCTTGAGCGCTCCAGCAATTCTGGCAATTCTGAGAATGTCCGCACGGCCACACCGGCACGCATTGCGTTATTGACGCATGCCTCCACCGAGCTGGCCATGCTCAATCACGCGCTGACGCAATTGCCAGCAGACTTCCCGGCGACGATTGGTATCAACCTGCAAAATCTGGCCGGCGAATCTGGTGAGTCGTCCATGAGCGCGCTGCTGCAAGGCGAACTGGCCGAGGCCGACATCATCGTGCTGCGCATCCTCGGCCGTCTTGGCAGTGTGGCCGGTTTTGCCGAATTGCTGCGCCATGCGCAAGCGCAAGGGCGGCATCTGATTGCGCTTAGCGGCACTGGCGAACCAGATGCAGAACTGGCGGCGGTGTCGACCGTACCGGCCGATATTCTGCGCCAGGCGCTGGCGTATTTTCATGGTGGCGGCAGCGTCAATCTGGCGCAGTTCCTGCGGTTTGTGTCAGATCGCTTGCTGTTGACCGGTTTTGACTACGAAGCAGCGGTCGCGTTGCCCGATCATGGCATCTACCATCCGGATCTGGAACAGGATGCCGGCATCGCCGACTGGCTGCGGTTGCGCATCGATGTCGCCGGTCGCCGCAAGCCGGCGGTTGGCATCATCTTTTATCGGGCGCACTGGATGAGCGGCAATACGCGCTTCATCGACGCGCTGGTGACGGCACTGGAGCAACGCGGCATGGACGTGCTGCCGATCTTCACGGCCTCGCTGCGCAGCACAGCGGCAGATTCGGATTTGCCTGCTGCCTTTCGTTATTTTGCCGGTGCGCAAGGCGCCCATGTGGACGTATTGATCAATACAACGTCGTTTGCCATGGGGGAAATCACGCCGGGCGCGCCAACCCCGGCTGGCTGGTCAGTTTCGGTGCTGGAAAAGCTGAACGTGCCGGTACTGCAAGCGATGACCAGCGGCATGACACAAGAACAATGGGAAATCTCGACACGCGGCATGAATCCGCTGGATGCGGCCATGAATGTCGTGCTGCCCGAGTTCGACGGTCGCATTATCAGTGTGCCGCTGTCGTTCAAGGCACCGGCGGGCGGCTCTGGTGAGGTGGTCGAGTTCCAGCCACTGGCCGACCGTGTTGAGCGCATCGCCGGGCTGGCTGCGCGCTTTGCCCGTCTGCGCGCGCTCGATAACCGCGACAAGCGGATTGCCTTCATTTTTACCAATTCCAATAGCAAAGCTTCACAGATCGGCAATGCCGTCGGGCTGGATGCCCCGGCGTCGTTGATGCACATCCTGCAAGCCATGCAGCAGGCCGGTTACGCGATTGCCGACTTGCCCGACAGCGGCACTGCCTTGATTCACGCGCTGGTTGACCGCTGCTCGTACGACAATACTTTTCTGACCAGCGAACAATTGCAGCACGCGGTCGGCCGCGCATCAGCGCAGCGCTATGCCGAATGGTTCGCCGAATTGCCGCTGGTGTTGCAACAAAAGATGCAGGCACAGTGGGGCGCAGCGCCCGGCGAGGCTTACGTGCATGACGGCCAGTTGGCATTTGCCGGTATCGAACTGGGTAATGCCTTCGTTGCCCTGCAACCGCCCCGTGGTTACGGCATGGACCCGGATGCGATCTATCACCAGCCCGATTTGCCGCCAACGCACCATTACTACGGACTGTACCGCTGGCTCAGCGATGACTGGGGCGCGGATGCGATTGTGCATGTGGGCAAGCACGGCACTCTGGAATGGTTGCCGGGCAAGGGCGTGGGGCTGTCAGAAAATTGTTTCCCCGATGCGCTGCTGGGCGACATGCCATTGTTCTATCCGTTCATCATCAATGATCCGGGCGAAGGTGCGCAAGCCAAGCGGCGCGCTCATGCAGTGGTGGTCGATCACCTGACGCCGCCGATGACCACGGCCGACAGCTATGGCGCACTGGCGCAGTTGACGCAACTGGTCGATGAGTATTACCAAGTAGAAGTACTGGATCCGTCCAAGCTGCCGCTGCTGCAACAACAGATCTGGGAGTTGGTGAAGCAAACCAATCTCGATAGCGACTTGCAGATGAAGTTGTTGCATCACGACCATGATCATGACCACGACGGCGGCCACGGTCACCATCATCACAATCACGACCATGAACACGATCATCCACACGACCACAGCCACGATGGCGAACTGCCTGAAGCCCTGAGCGGCATGGACGGCGCCGGGGTGGCGCATTTGATTGAAGACCTTGATGGCTATCTGTGTGAACTGGGCGCAGCGCAAATCCGCGATGGCTTGCATATTCTCGGCCGCGCGCCCGACGCCGGACAAATGCCGGACATGCTGGTATCGCTGACGCGCTTGCCGAATCAAGACATCCCCGGTTTGCAGGAAGAAATGGCCAAGTTGTTCGGCCTCAAGCTCGACATGCTGCTCGACAACAAAGGCCAGCGCCTCAATGCCGACAGCGCTCTGGCGCGCATTGCCGGACGGGCCGTGGTCACGCGTGCCGATGCGATTGAAGCCATCGATGCCTTGTGCCTGCGCCTGATGCAGGCCATGCAGGACAGCAACTATCAGGCCGACAGCATCGCCGCCAATCTCCACAGCTTGTTCGGTGATCTCAGCATCGACAAGCCGCGTCTGCAAAGCGCGGTGACACGTGCACCTGCCAGCATGCTGGGACAGATGAAGATGCAGGTGCGCGCCAAACCAGCGCCGCTGCCAGTCGCGGCATCAGTAAGCGCATCAGTAACGGCGTCGGCCAACGCGGCCAGCATCGACCAGTTCGCCGGCTTGCGTCGCGTGCTCGACTTCACCTGCCGTCAATTGCTGCCCAATCTGCAACGCGCCGGCGACGAAATCGGCAATCTCCTGCTGGGCCTGCAAGGCGGCTATGTACCGGCCGGGCCGAGCGGCTCGCCGACACGCGGCATGGCGCATATCCTGCCGACCGGGCGCAATTTTTATTCGGTCGATCCGCGCAGTGTGCCGTCACAATCGGCCTGGCGCGTCGGTCAGCAATTGGCGCGGGAAGTGCTGGAACGGCATCTGCGTGAAACCGGCGCTTATCCGGAAAGTGTCGCCATCAGCATCTGGGGCACCAGCGCCATGCGCACCCACGGCGATGATGTGGCGCAAATCCTCTGCCTGCTTGGCGTCAAGCCGGTCTGGCGGCCCGGTAACCGGCAAGTGTTCGGCATCGAAGTGGTGCCGCTGGCCGAACTGGGACGGCCGCGCATTGATGTGACGACGCGCATCTCTGGTTTTTTCCGGGATGCGTTTCCGCAATTGATCGACTTGATCGACGACGCCGTCCATGCCGTGATTGCGCTCGATGAGCCGGCAGAACAAAACTTTGTACGCAAGCACTATCTGCACGAACTGGGTCAGTGGATCGGTCAAGGCTTGCAACAGGATCAGGCCGAGCAACGCGCGGGGTATCGCATCTTCGGCGCCAAGCCGGGCAGCTACGGTGCAGGCATTTTGCCACTGATCCAGGAAAAGAACTGGCAGGCCGACGCTGATTTTGCCGAGGCTTACATTAACTGGGGCGGTTACGCCTATGCGCGCGAAACCCAGGGCAGCGACCAGCGCGATGCATTCCGTACGCGTCTGGCGGGCGTGCAGGTGGCCTTGCACAATCAAGATAATCGCGAACACGATATTTTCGACAGCGATGATTACCTGCAATATCACGGCGGCATGATCGCCACCATTCGCGCCTTGACCGGCCAGCAGCCGCGCCATTATTTCGGCGATAGCCACGACCCGGCACGGGCCCAGGTGCGCGACCTCAAGCAGGAAACCCTGCGCGTGTTCCGTTCGCGGGTGGTCAATCCCAAATGGCTCGATAGCATTCAGCGCCATGGGTATAAAGGCGGACTGGAACTGACAGCGACGGTCGATTACCTGTTCGGCTACGATGCCACTGCGCAAGTCATGGACGACTGGATGTACGAGCAACTGGCGCAAACCTATGCGTTTGATCCCGGCATGCAGCAATTCCTGGCAGAAGCCAATCCCTGGGCCCAGAATGCGATTGCCGAGCGGCTGCTGGAAGCGGCCAGCCGTGGCATGTGGGAACAGCCGCAAGCACAGACGCTGGCGCAGTTGCAACAACTGTATCTGCACAGTGAAACCTTGCTGGAGGCGCGTGGCGAAACCCCGCGTGGTGCATAAATGACGGATCTCAACAATAGCTTGTTTCCATTCAGCGCCATCGTCGGCCAGCCGCAGCTCAAGCAGGCCTTGCTGTTGTGTGCGGTTGATCCGACGCTGGGCGGTGTCTTGATTCGCGGTGACAAGGGCGTGGCCAAGAGCACCGCAGCGCGGGCGTTGACGGCCGTGTTGCCGCCGATTGCACGGGTGCCTGGCTGCGCCTTCAATTGCCCGCCGCACGCTCCGGCTGCCGCGTGTGCCATCTGCACTGCCGGCACGCCGCACGCCAGCCTGGCAGCAGTGCCGTTCGTCACCTTGCCGTTGGGCGCCACCGAAGACCGTGTGCTCGGCACACTCGATTTGGCGCGTGCGCTCAAGGGGGAAGTCAATGCCTTGCAGCCGGGCCTGCTGGCGGCCGCGCATCGCGGCGTTTTGTATATCGACGAAGTTAATCTGTTGCCCGACCATCTGGTTGATGTGTTGCTGGACGTGGCCGCCATGGGGGTCAATTTGGTGCAGCGCGAAGGCTTGTCGGTGTCGCATCCGGCGCGCTTTACCTTGATCGGCACCATGAATCTGGAAGAGGGCGACCTGCGGCCGCAGTTGCTGGACCGTTTTGGCCTGATGGTGGAAGTCACGGCACCACGCGACAAGCAGGTGCGCGCTGATGTGGTGCGCCGCAGACTTGCCTATGAAGCCGATCCGGCGGCCTTTGTGGCGCACTGGGAAGGCGATCAGCAAACACTGCGCGCACGTTTGATGGCAGCCCAGGCGGCCTTGCGGCAAGTGGTGCTGGACGATGGCTTGCTCGAGTTGATCAGTCATTTGTGCTGCGAATTTGAGGTTGCCAGCTTGCGCGCCGATATCGTCATGCACAAGACCGCGCGCGCGTTTGCGGCGCTCGCCGGGCGCTTGCAGGTCACGCCCGACGACGTGCGTGCCGCAGCCGAGCTGGTACTGCCGCATCGGCGCCGGCGCAAACCGTTTGAACAGCCGGGGCTGGATCAGGACAAGCTCGACGAGTTGATGCAGCAGGCCGCGCAAGAACAATCGCAGCAACAATCCAAGCAAGAGCAGCACCAACCTGAATCCGCCAATGACGATACCGCGTCATCACCGCAGCAAGAGGATGACCAGCAAGACGGTGACCAAGGCGATGGTGGCGCTGAACAACTGTTTCAGGCGACAGCGGCAACTGCCGCACGGCAATTGAAAGTCGACGCGCCGCATAGCAGCAAGTTCGCCACGTTGGCGGGACGCCGCAACGACGGCGCTGATGGCGTGCGCGGCCGCACCATACGCACCGTGCCGGATAGCAATCCGGCCAGCCTGGCAGTCGGGGCGACGGTGCGCAGTGCGGCCTTGCGCAGTGCCGCCGCAGGCAGCGACAGCGTCACCTTGCAGGCCAGTGACCTGCATGGCAAGGTCAAGCTCGCCAAAGCGGCCAACCTGATCTTGTTCGTGGTCGATGCCTCCGGGTCGATGGCGGCGCAGCGGCGCATGGAAACGGTCAAGGGCGCGGTGCTCGGCTTGCTCACCGATGCCTATCAACGTCGCGATCAGGTTGCCGTGATTGGTTTTCGCGGTGAGCAGGCGCAGTTGTTGCTGGCGCCGACGCGCAGTGTCGATCTGGCCGAGCAAGGCTTGCGCCATTTACCGACCGGTGGACGCACTCCCTTGCCGCATGCCTTGCAACTGGCCTTGCAGACGCTGGAGCAGGCCGCCGAGGCGCCGCCGCTCCTGGTGCTGTTGAGCGATGGCAAGGGCAATGTGGCGCTCGAAGCCGGGGCCGATCCCTGGCGCGAAACCCTGGCGCTGGCCGGGCAACTGGCGGCACGCGGCATTCCGGCCCTGGTGCTCGATACCGAAAGCGGCTATGTGCGCCTGGGCCGCGCGGCGCAACTGGCACAGGCGCTGGGCGCCGAATACCTGACGCTGGAAGAACTTTCCGCTGACAACCTGGCGCTGACAATACGCGCCCGGATGCCAGCTTGACCAATACCGTAACAAGGAAACAACCAAGATGATTATCTGCATAGGCGCAGGTCCAGGCGATATCGGCTACCTCACCCAGCGCGGCGCGGAACTGATCCGCAACGCCGACGTCGTGGCGGGCTTCGATGCCGTCGTCAATGTCGTGCAAAGCATCATCCCGGCCAGCGCCGAGGTGGTCTTGATGAATTACCGCGATCAGGTAGCCCAGCTTGATCAGGTGGCCGCCGCGCACCATGCCGGCAAGCGCTGCGTGGTGGTGTTCATGGGCGATATCCATTTCAGCGGCTTCCAGTATCTGGAACGGGTCGAGCGCGCCTGCGGTCACGCGGTCGATACCTTGCCGGGTATTTCCTCGGCGCAAATCCTGGCCTCGCGCGCCAAGGTGTGCTTCGATGAAACCACCTTCATCACGTTTCACCGGCGTGGCGATCTGACACCGTTCAAGCGCCATCTGGTGCATGTGCTCAATGACGGCCGCAATGCGATTGTGATACCGTGTCCATGGGATGCGGCGCGCTCCTTCATGCCGCGCCATATTGCCGCCTACCTGCTGGAAAACGGCGTGCAGCCTGATCATCCCACCGAAGTCTGGGAAAACCTGACCCGTGCCGAAGCCGAGTGGCATGGCACGTTGGCGCAATGCGCCGAGAAGGAGTTCAGCGACATGAGCATCATGCTGATCCGTACCCATCAGCCCATGGCGAGCCAGATCGAACCGCCGCCGGAGCTGGCATGAGTATCGCGCTGCCAGTAAGCGCTGCCGCGCCTTACGGGATCGTCGTGGCCGGTCACGGCAGCCGCGATGCCGATGCCGTGCGCGAGTTTGAGGCGCTGGTCGAACTGGTGCGCCAGCGCGCGCCGGGGCAGGTTGTCACGCATGGCTATCTGGAGTTTTCCAGCCCGACCATCAGCGAAGCGGTGGCGGCCAACCTGGCCGCCGGTAGCCGGCAGGTGGCCGTGGTGCCCGGTGTGTTGCTGGCAGCACGCCATGCCAAGAACGACATGCCAGCCGAAATGCTGGCCCTGGCGCAAGCCCATCCGGGCATCGACTTTCATTTCGGCGCCGCGCTCAATCTGCATCCGCAATTGCTGCAACTGGCGCAGGAACGCATCCTCACTGCCGAAGCTACTTCTGCCAACACGGTGCGGCGCGACGACACCTGTCTGGTGCTGGTCGGGCGCGGCACCACCGATCCCGATGCCAACGGCGAAGTATCAAAACTGGCGCGCATGCTGGAAGAAGGCATGGGCTTCGGCGGTGTCTACGTCTGTTATTCCGGCACTGCCAAACCGCTGGTGGCCGACGGCTTGCGTGCTGCTGCGCTGCTTGGTTTTGCGCGGGTGGTGGTGTTGCCGTTTTTCCTGTTCGATGGCGTGCTGGTCAAGCGCATCTATGCCGCTGCCGATGAACTGGCGCTGCGCGAACCGGGCCTGGAAGTCTTGAAGGCGGGTTATCTGGGGGTGCATGCGCATCTGGCCGATGTCATGCTGGAACGTGCGCGCGAAGCAGTCGAAGGCCGTGCCGACATGAATTGCACCCTGTGCAAGTATCGCGTGCAGATTGTCGGTTTTGAAGAGCAGATCGGCGAGCCGCAGCGCGCCCATCATTTGCAGGTGCGTGGCTTGCTGGAACGCAAGCTGCCGACGGTTGATCTGGCACCGCCGTTTCCACCCTATGTGCCGCATCCGATCGAGAAGGAAAGTTTCGAGATCATCGCCGCCGGACGCGACTGGTCCGGCTTTGCGCCTAGCCATTTGACTGTGTTGCAACGGCTGGTGCATACCAGTGGCGACTTCAATGCGGTTGACGATATCTATTTTTCAGCCGGCGCAGTGGAGGCCGGCATCCGCGCCTTGCTGCGTTGCAAGCGCGTGGTCACCGATGTGACGATGGTGCAGACCGGCCTCAAGCGTGCGCTGGTGGAGCAACTCGGCATTGAAACCTGGTGCGGCGTGCATGATCGCGAAAGCCATTTGATGGCGCAGGCGCAAGGCATGACGCGCTCGGCTGCGGGTATCCGGCGCGCCTGGGAAAAGTTTGGCAACGACATCGTGTTGGCCATCGGCGATGCGCCGACGGCGATTGCCGAAACCACGCGCCTGATTCGTGACCACGGTTGGCGGCCACAGCTGGTGATCGGTTTGCCGGTCGGCTTTGTCGGCACGCGCGAAAGCAAGGATGATTTGCGCCGCTGCCTGCAGGTGCCGCGCATCACCAATAGCGGCACCCGTGGCGGCTCGCCGTGGGCGGCCACAGTGGTCAATGCGATGATGATCGATGCCATCGGCCAGGTGATTGCGCAGACCGGGCAAGCCGCCGCGCCAGAGCAAGACAATGCAGGAGCTTGAACGCGCTGAATTTGATTTAACCGTGCTGGCCCCTAACGGCTTGCGGCGCGGCCGCACCACCGGCAGTTGTGCCACAGCGGCAGTCAAGGCGGCGTTGACCTTGTTGTTGCAAGGACCGCGGCTGGACAAGGCGGAAGTCAGTCTGCCCGATGGCAAGCATTATCTGCTGGTGCCGATTGCCGCCGTACAAGCCTTGGCTGATGGCCGGGTACGCGCAGAAGTGTTCAAAGATGGCGGTGATGACCCGGACAACACCCATGGCGCCACCATCTTTGCCGAGGTCGCCCGCAATGCCAGTGGTGACATCCGCTTCTTCGCGGGCGCTGGCGTTGGTACCGCGACCCAGCCCGGCTTGCGTGTGGCGGTTGGTGAACCGGCCATCAACCCGGTACCGCGCAGCATGATGCGCCAGGCAGTGGCGGAAGTATTGTTGGAGTTGGGTGTGGACCAAGCCAGTGGTTTTGATCTCAGCATCGGCTGCGAAAACGGTCAGGTGATTGCGCAAAAGACCTTCAATCCGCGCCTGGGCATTATTGGCGGCATTTCGATACTGGGCACCTCGGGTATCGTCGAGCCAATGTCGCTGGCGTCGTGGATTGCATCGATCGAGGTGTATATCCACGTGGCGCTGGCCGACAACAGCCAGCCGCAGGGGGTTGCCGCCAGCGTGGCGTACCTGCCCGGCAAGATCGGCCGGACCTTTGCGCGTGAGGTCTTGCAATTGCCGGAGGTGCGCTCGGTGCAGATTGCCAATTTTCTCGGCGATGCGCTCGATTTCACCCAGGCGGCGCTGGTCGAGCAGGGCGCCGAACTGGACGTATTATGGCTGGCCGGGCATCCCGGCAAACTGGCCAAGGTGCTGGATGGGGTATGGGATACCCATTCCAGCAAGAGCAACATGGCGATGGGCGGAGTTGCCCGCATGGCGCGCACGCTGGCGCCGACGTTGGGGTTTTCCGATGCCCTGATCGCCGACATTGAAAATGCAAATACCGTGGAAGCTGCAATTGAACGTTTGAAACCCGAAGCCGGTGCCACTGCCTTGTGGTGCGCCATCGAAGCGCGCATTGCACAACTGGCCCAGGCGCGCTTGCCGGCCGTGCGCCGGGTCGAGGTGCGGTTGTTCGATCTGGATGGCAATCTGTTGGGAGCACAGGCATGAGCGCGGCGATGTTCTGGGGCATCGGCGTCGGTCCGGGGCCAGCCGGCTATCTGCCGCTGGCGGCCATGCAGGCGTTGCAGCAAGCCGATCTGATCTATCTGCCGCGTGCGCGCAGTGCCGATACCTCAGTCGCCTTGCAGTGTCTGGACGGTGTTGCCTTCGATGCGACGCGGCTGCGCGAAGTCGAGTTCAACATGGACCCCGACCGCGAGGTGCTGCGCGCGCATTATGCGCAACTGGCGCAGGAAATTGCAAGCACCTTGCGCGCCGGTCGCAGCGTGGCTTATCTGACCATCGGCGACACCTTGACCTATTCGA
>Ga0066798_10000277_pt1 | contig 29014 bp, 27 predicted proteins | sample PersoiDNA2013203_FD_70961 | JGI IMG/M metagenome (GOLD analysis project Ga0066798, IMG submission 70961) | Permafrost soil microbial communities from the Arctic, to analyse light accelerated degradation of dissolved organic matter (DOM) -... | ecosystem: Environmental > Terrestrial > Soil >... | reverse complement strand
TACTCACATTGGACGGGATGGAACTCATAACCACAGATTTCACCATAAAACCCATGCTTCCGTCCAGCAAAAAATAAGCAATGATATGTCTTATATAAGACATAAGATATCGATTGACATCACCCATAGGCAAGCCTAAACTCGCGGGCATATTTACACTGTCATTATTATCCAAGTGAACCAGCTGAATCTGACTACCAGCTTACCCGCTTGTTACCGTGTCGTGAAATCGCGGCAGCTACACATGGCAACACGTGCAGCAATTGAGCGAAACAAACTGACGCTCTGCGCTTTCGACGGTATGATTACAGTCTCTTAAGAATACGTAATAAATGCCGAAATCCTACTGGGTTGCGGCGAGAAGTGTGAACAAGTGCCAATCCAGCGCTGCTATCGATTTACGCTGTAGTGCACTGGCATCAAACTTCGTTGCAATATTTAACGCTTTTTATCACCACTTTGGAGATTCAACATGGCTAAAGCCCCCAAGCGTGTTGCCGTTACCGGCGCCGCAGGTCAAATCGGTTACTCCCTTCTGTTCCGCATCGCCAATGGCGACCTGCTCGGCAAAGACCAGCCGGTGATCCTGCAATTGCTGGAAATTCCGGATGAAAAAGCGCAAAAAGCGCTCAAGGGCGTCATCATGGAAATCGATGACTGCGCCTTCCCGTTGCTGGCTGGCGTCACAGCCCATAGCGATCCAATGACAGCCTTCAAGGATGCAGACATTGCTCTGCTGGTTGGTGCCCGTCCACGTGGCCCTGGCATGGAACGCAAAGACTTGCTGGAAGCCAACGCACAAATCTTCACCGTGCAAGGCAAGGCACTGGATGCAGTCGCTTCGCGTGACGTTAAAGTATTGGTGGTCGGCAATCCAGCCAACACCAACGCTTACATCGCCATGAAGTCGGCTCCGAACCTGCCAGCCAAAAATTTCACCGCAATGCTGCGCCTGGATCACAATCGCGCCCTGTCGCAAGTCGCGGCCAAGATTGGTCAACCTGTGTCGGCGATCGAAAAGCTGTGCGTCTGGGGCAACCATTCGCCAACCATGTACGCTGACTATCGTTTCGCCACTGCAGATGGCAAGGCTGTCAAGGATCTGATCAACGATCAAGTCTGGAACAAAGACACCTTCCTGCCAACAGTGGGCAAGCGTGGCGCCGCCATCATTGAGGCACGCGGCCTGTCGTCGGCAGCTTCGGCGGCCAATGCAGCGATTGATCACGTGCATGACTGGGTACTTGGCACCAACGGCAAGTGGACCACCATGGGTGTTCCATCAGATGGTTCCTACGGTATTCCTGAAGGCACCATGTTCGGCTTCCCAGTGACCACTGAAAACGGCGAATACAAAATCGTCCAAGGTCTGGAAATCGATGAATTTTCGCAAGAGCGCATCAACATCACGCTCAAGGAATTGTCGGAAGAGCGCGAAGGCGTCAAACATCTGGTCGGGTAATTTGATCTGACCAGCGCGCGGAGGCCGGTGGCCTCCGCGCCTTTTGAATACATTCGGAATTCAGCAGCAATGCATCCCACCCAGGTCTTGTTCCCAGGCACACGACAACCGGTATCGTTACCGGTTTGCGATCATTACGCCGGCTCAGAAAAGCTGATGCGCAAGTCGATCGCCTTGCAACAGGAACTCGGTCCGCTGTTCGATATCACGCTGGACTGCGAAGACGGCGCCAGCGCCGGCAACGAAGCTGCCCATGCGCACTTGGTCGCCACTCTGATCAGCAGCGACGATAACCGTTACGGCCGCATCGGCGCACGCGTGCATGATGTCGCCAGTCCCTATTTCGAATCTGACGTCACCTCCATTTGCCAGGCCGCTGCGGCCGCGCGACTAGCCTATATGATGGTGCCAAAAGTGGATGGCCTCGACGATGTGCTGCGCGCCATCAACCTGATTGACCGTCACACCAATGCCGCCGGCCGCAGGATGGCGCCGCTGCATATATTGATTGAAACCCACGGCGCGTTGCGCGAAGTACAGGCGATTGCCGCCTTGCCACAGGTCGAGTCGCTGTCATTTGGCGTGATGGACTTTGTGTCGGCACATGACGGCGCCATTCCAGGTAGCGCGATGCGTTCACCCGGTCAGTTCAACCACCCGCTGGTGGCGCGCGCCAAACTGGAAATTGCTGCAGCTTGCCACGCCTATGGCAAAGTGCCATCGCACAATGTCACCACCGAGATTCATGACACTGCCGTTGTGCGCGCCGACGCCACGCGCGCTGCGCAAGAATTCGGCTATACCCGGATGTGGAGCATCCATCCAAATCAGATCCAAGCAATTGTGCAGACACTAGCGCCAGCCGATGCCGAAATCGACCAAGCGGCACAAATCCTGCTTAAGGCAAGCGCAGTGCAATGGGGGCCGATTCAACATCTCGGCACGCTACATGATCGCGCCAGTTATCGTTATTACTGGAGCATCTTGCAACGCGGCCATACCAGCGGTGCAGAGCTGCCGACCGGGATTGCTGACTGGTTTACTGCGACACCAAAACAACACGATGCTAGCGCACCGATTTCTACCACCCTGCAACATTGAATAATTGAATCACGCGAGATGAAAAAATACCTGTCCGTCCTAACCCTGATAAGTGCCCTGTGCGCTATTGCTCTGCCACAAGCACAAGCACAAACGTCGGCCACCGCTACTACTGCCAAAAAGGCCGAGAAAAAGAAGAAAACCAGCGCCGCTCACAGTAAAGCGAGCAAGACCGCAGCCAAGAAAAAGCCGGCCGCAAAAAGCAAAACGCATACCCATGCCAAGACAGAAAGCCATCCGCTGGCACGCGAAGTCCAGGCCAGGCATAACGTCGCCAAGGCGGCTCCAGCTACCGCCAGCAAGATGCCATTTTCCTCGGATGCCGATGACGACGAAAGAGAACCGGACATCGGCGGCACCAAGTCGGCCGACTTTGCCTGCGAAATGGGCAATAAGTTGACCATCTACAAGAATGATGCCGATGACAAGCACATTGCGATTCGCTGGAACAAGCGCATCAATCGCCTGACACGCGTGCAAACCACGACCGGCGCCAATCGTTTCGAAAACCACAAGGTTGGCCTGGTCTGGATCGGCATCCCTGCCAAAGGCATTTTGCTCGATTCGAAGAAGGGTCAACAACTGGCCAACGAATGCAAGAACGCCGAACAAGCTACAGCAGCTGCGCCGACACCAATGGCGCCGAACAGCTAAGTCTCAGCCAGTAATGTAGCGAATTGCATCACGATCAAGCAGTCATTGCAGTCCCGTATTTGCAGCGAAATTAAAGCTCAGTAGCGTTAAAAAACCACTTATACCATTTGTAATCTAAGGAGAAGAGGCTATGTCCCGCAACACATTGAACACCCTAAAGGAATTCAAGATTTCTGGTTCCAAGAAAGGCAAGTTCTACTCCCTGCCCGCCCTGGAAAAGAAACTTGGGATCAACATCTCCCGTCTGCCAGTGTCGATCCGTATCGTGCTGGAATCCGTGCTGCGCAACTGCGACGGTCAAAAAGTGACCGAAGAGCACATCAAGCAATTGGCGAACTGGGATGCCAAGGGCGTGCGCGTCGATGAAATTCCTTTTGTTGTCTCCCGCGTGGTGCTGCAAGACTTCACCGGCGTGCCACTGCTGGCCGATTTGGCTGCAATGCGTAACGTCGCCAAGAAGTTGGGCAAGAATCCAAAGAACATCGAACCTCTGGTGCCAGTCGACTTGGTCGTTGACCACTCGGTGCAGATCGATCACTTCCGCGAAAAGAAGGCGCTGGACCTGAACATGAAACTGGAATTTCAGCGCAATAACGAGCGCTACCAGTTCATGAAATGGGGCATGCAGGCATTCGACACCTTCGGTGTGGTGCCGCCAGGCTTCGGTATCGTCCACCAGGTGAACCTGGAGTACCTGGCGCGCGGCGTACACAACAAGACCGGCGTCTACTATCCAGACACACTGGTCGGCACTGACTCGCACACCACCATGATCAACGGCATCGGCGTGGTCGGCTGGGGCGTCGGCGGCATCGAAGCAGAAGCCGGCATGCTGGGCCAGCCCGTCTACTTCCTGACACCGGACGTGGTCGGCGTGAACCTGACAGGTCAAATACGTGAAGGTGTAACGGCGACCGATCTGGTGCTGACCATCACTGAACTGCTGCGCAAGACCAAGGTTGTCGGCAAGTTCGTCGAATTCTTCGGCGAAGGCACCAAGTCGCTGTCGTTGACCGACCGCGCCACGATCGGCAACATGGCTCCGGAATACGGCGCCACCATGGGCTTCTTCCCGGTCGACGAAGCAACCATCGATTACTTCAAGGGTACTGGCCGCACCAAGGCAGAAATCGACGCGTTCGAAGCCTACTTCAAGGCGCAGAACCTGTTTGGCATCCCTAAGGCTGGCGACATCGACTACACCAGCGAAGTCTCGCTCGACCTGGGTACCGTAACGCCTTCACTAGCGGGTCCTAAGCGTCCGCAAGACCGTATCGAAATCGGCAACGTCAAGTCCACCTTCGCGGATCTGTTCGTCAAGCCAGTCGCTGAAAACGGCTTCAACAAGAAGATCGAAGACTTGCCAAAGGCGTACACCAATACCGATGGCATTGATGTGAAGAATGGCGACGTGCTGATCGCCGCGATCACCTCCTGCACCAACACTTCCAACCCAAGTGTGCTGCTGGCTGCCGGCCTGCTGGCCAAGAAGGCCGTGGAAGCTGGCCTGAAGGTCGCACCGCACATCAAGACCTCGCTGGCCCCTGGCTCGCGCGTAGTCACCAAGTATCTGGAAGCAGCCGGCCTGCTCAGCTATCTGGAAAAACTGGGCTTTGGCGTCACCGCTTACGGTTGCACCACTTGCATCGGCAACGCCGGCGATCTGACACCAGCGATGAACGAAACCATTGTCAAGAACGACATCGTGGCGTCGGCAGTGTTGTCTGGCAACCGCAACTTCGAAGCACGTATTCACCCGAACATCCGCTCCAACTTCCTGGCTTCGCCACCGCTGGTCGTGGCTTACGCTATTGCTGGCAACGTCAATGTCGACTTGATGACGCAACCGGTTGGCAAGGGCAAGGGCGGCAAGGAAATTTTCCTGGGCGACATCTGGCCGACTTCGCAAGAAATCGAAAAGCTGTTGAAGTTCGCGATGAATGCCAAGACCTTCAAGGAAAACTACGCCGACGTCAAGGGAGCACCAGGCAAGCTGTGGGAAGCCATCAAAGGCGGCGCCAAGGGCGAAGTCTACAATTGGCCGAAGTCGACTTACATCGCAGAACCACCATTCTTCGAAGACTTCACCGAAGTACCGGTTATCAAGGCTGCTAATATTTCTTCGGCACGTGCACTGGGTGTATTCGGCGACTCGATTACCACCGACCACATTTCGCCTGCTGGCTCGATCAAAGATTCCAGCCCAGCCGGTAAGTGGCTGCAAGCCAATGGCGTGTTGAAGGCAGACTTCAACTCCTACGGCTCGCGCCGCGGCAACCACGAAATCATGATGCGCGGCACCTTTGCCAACGTGCGTATCAAGAACTTGATGGTGCCTGGCGTCGAAGGCGGCGTCACCGTACATCAACCGAGCGGCGAACAAATGTCGATCTACGATGCGGCGATGAAGTATGTCGGCGACAGCGTACCAACCATGGTGTTCGGTGGCGAAGAATACGGTACTGGTTCGTCACGTGACTGGGCTGCCAAGGGCACCCAATTGCTGGGCGTCAAGGCTGTGATCACCCGTTCATTTGAACGCATCCACCGCTCCAATCTGGTCGGCATGGGCGTGTTGCCACTGCAATTCATTGGCAACGACAGCGTGCAGACCTTGGGCATCACAGGCGAAGAAACTTTCGACCTGAAGGGCCTGGAAGGCGAAATCAAGCCACAACAGGAAGCAACCCTGGTCATCCATCGCAAGAACGGTGAAACCAAGGAAGTCAAACTGCTGCTGCGCATCGATACGCCAATCGAAGTCGAGTACTACAAGCACGGCGGCATTTTGCCATTCGTGTTGCGTCAATTGCTGGCAGCGTAAGCACAGCATTGCCCTGGCCCATTTGCTCGGGCAGAAAAACGCCGGTTTCGACCGGCGTTTTTTTCGCCCGGTTCTCGCACCTGTTGACAAAATAATATGCCTACCAGCAACTCCCCGGCCGATGTCGAATCAACTACAATAGGATTTCACTTCATTAGATTGTCACTATTTCATCATGCGCCGCCCCGCCAAACGTTCTTCCTCCCGACTATCCGCTGACAGCCAACATTTAGTCAACGCCTCCCAGGCAGTTGCCAGCTCCACTGGCCGCATCGAAGTCCGGGCCTGGGAAAGATCGCTGGATCTGCAACTGCACAAGCAGCTCAAGAGTGATCACCAGAGCGTCATTGATGCCGCTCTGGACACGCTGTTCAAATCTGATCTGATTGCCTATGACGTGCTGGTCGAAGCAGTTGAGTCCAATAGTGAAGCCTGTGCGCTGGAATTCGATGGCAAACTCTATACAGTGCAATTGCTAGCCCTGCCAGTATTGGCCTGGACCCGCTTCAGCATTGCCTCGGGCACACTGCCGGCCGAGCTGCACAATGGCCTGTTTGCACATTTGCATGCACATGTGCTGGCCGACGGTGCGCGCGTCGCCTTGGCGCCGACCTTGTATGCAATTGAACAATTACCGCGTCACCATGCCGATGTTTTCAGCCTGGCGCAACGCATGGGCGAAGCAGCCCTGACCCAGAAAGCACCGCAGGTAACATTGGAAAATACGCCCACGGCACCGTTCCTGGCCGACACCCGCTATTTGATTGCCGCCGTGGCTGTGCCTAGCGGCGCACCGCTGTATCGCTGGCAGAGTGATGAGACGGCTCCGGTAGTTCAGTTGAAGGCCGCCGCGCTGCAAGCCTGGACTACCCAGGCCACGCCTTTGCTGACGCGTTTTCTACCTGGCTGCAATGTCGAATTACTGTTGCCGCAGCCATACTATTTTGCCTGTCGCGAAGCCGACAAACGTATTCGCCCCGCTGCCATCCGTGCCGCTGATCATTACCTCACGCATACGCTAGGCCTGGCATCGAACGACTTGCACGCCAATATTGGCAGTTTTTGCGAAGATATCAACGGTCAGATTGACGAGTACCGGGTGGGCTTCAGCGTGGCTGGCAACGATGGCGTTGTATATGGTATCGTCTGGCCGCTGTACGAGCAGGAGGATGGCGATGAAGTGCGTGACATGGCGACCCCGGACACGGTCCAGACACCGATCGAAGCTGTCCTGGCTGTGCTGCGTGAATGTGGCATCGTGCACATCAAGCTGCATGCAGAACGCTATACGATGGAGTTTTGTGACGATTGCGGCACGCCGTTGTTCCCGGCTGCCGACGGCGATCTAGTACACGCCGAAATGCCGGAAGATGCCCCCCCTAGCAATGAGCATTTCCACTAGAGACCGCAGCACCAAGTCAAACGCCCCTTTTGCAGGGGCGTTTTTCATACTGGCAGGCTTTTAGCTGCTGTTTTGGCAGTTTATTGCAGACGAAAAAATACGAGCATTTGCCGCAGAGCCATGCAGCTTATGCCCGTATTTGACCAGCATAGACTGGCCAGACTCGATCGTCAGTTCGCCAGATTAGGCAGCCAGCTTTTCGATCAAGCCCATGTCGGCGCTCGACATCAGCTTGTCGATATCGACCAGAATCAGCATACGCTCGTCGAGCGTACCCAGACCGATCAGATAATCGGAATCAAACGTGGTGCCCATCTCTGGCGCCGGCTTGATCTGTTCCGGATTCAAGGTGATCACATCGGACACGCTATCGACCACCATGCCGACGACGCGACCAGAAATGTTGAGGATGATCACGACCGTGAACTGGTCATAAGTCGGTTCGCCCAATTGGAATTTGATACGCATATCAACGATCGGCACGATGATGCCACGCAGATTGACCACACCCTTGATGAACTCTGGGGAATTGGCAATCCGGGTCACCGCTTCGTAACCGCGGATTTCCTGAACCTTCAGGATATCGATACCGTACTCTTCCTTGCCTAGGGTGAAGGCGAGGAATTCATTCCCGGTGCTATCGGCTTTTTCGCCAAAGCCGGAAATATTTTTCGACATGTTGTCTGACATAATAATGGCCCTTATAAAAAATCAGGAAAATACAGATTCATCGCTCATTAGCCGGCTTGATCGCAGTAAAGCGGCAACATCGATAATCAAGGCAACGCCTCCGTCACCCAGAATAGTAGCACCAGATATCCCTGCCACCTTACGATAATTGGATTCTAGGTTCTTGACAACAATTTGCTGCTGTCCGATCAAATCATCGACGAACAATGCTGCTTTTTTACCGTTCGACTCTAAAATCACCACCAATCCCTGTGATGGGTCGGTAAAGGTCGGCTCGATATTGAAAATCTGATACAACGGAATCAATGGCAAATACTCACCACGGACCTTGATCACCTGGCCCTGCCCGCTGATTTCCTTGATGTCTTGCGTAGCTGGTTGCAGCGACTCGACCACGTAACCCAACGGCAAAATATAAATCTCGTGGCCGATGCGAATCGACATGCCATCGAGGATTGCCAGCGTCAACGGCAGCGAAATAGAAATCGTAGTGCCAAAGCCCTTGCTGGAGCGAATTTCAACCGCACCACCCATGGCCAGAATATTACGTTTGACCACGTCCATGCCTACACCGCGGCCGGAAACGTCGGTCACCTGTTCAGCGGTCGAAAAGCCAGGTTCGAAAATCAGCAACCACACTTCGTTGTCACTCAGGCTATCCGACACTGCCATGCCTTGTTGCTTGGCCTTGGCCAAAATCTTGTCGCGATTCAAACCGCCACCGTCGTCGGTGACTTCGATGATGATATTGCCGCCCTGATGTTCGGCCGATAGTGACAAGGTACCGAAATCAGCCTTGCCTGCCGTCAAGCGAACCTCCGGCACTTCAATGCCATGATCAATACTGTTGCGCACCAGATGCGTGAGCGGATCGACGATGCGTTCGATCAAGCCCTTATCGAGTTCGGTGGCCGCACCATGCGTAACGAATTCGACGCGCTTGCCAAGCTTGGCCGCCAGATCACGTACCATGCGCGGGAAACGCGAAAAGACGTAATCCATCGGCATCATGCGGATCGACATCACCGACTCTTGCAAATCGCGGGTATTGCGTGTGAGCTGGCTGACACTGTTGAGCAGATGCTCGTACAACATTGGATCGAGTGCGCCGGTGCGCTGCTCGATCATTGCCTGTGTAATCACCAGTTCGCCGACCAGATTGATCAGTTGATCGACCTTTTCAATGCCGACACGAATCGATGAGGATTCGTGGACCGCCACTGCCGGCTTTTTCTTTTCATGGTCGCCGGTTGCCGATGCATCATCATGATCGGCATGCGCGCCCTGCGCTGCAATTGCTTGCGCAGCTTGCAATTTGCCTTGCTCAGTATCACCCAGCGGCACAAATGGTTCAAAGAAGCCATAACCGCGCTCGCGATCAGTCGCATTGGCAGGTACAAACGGCGCGAAGAAACCATAGCCGCGCTCTTCATCGGTCGCATCCTGCGGCACGAATGGCGCAAAGAAACCGTAACCCTGTTGCTCTTCTTTCGATGGCGCAGCCACTGCTTGCGACACCTTGAGATCATCAGTGCTGACCAAAAATGAGCAAATTTCAATAATGCTGTCAACGCCCTTGGCAGTGTCAACGACGAACACGCAAAGACTGCCTTCTGCGGCCAGCTTCTCGACCTTGCCGAGCAAACCCAGTTCCTGCTGAAGTGCCTCGGTTTCGCGCTCGCCCAATTGCGGCAACTCGACGCGATAACGGCTCACACCGCCAGGTCCCACCAGCGCCTGCGGCGCAGCAGTCTTCTTGCCACCACCTTCGGACAGCGATTGCAGCAGCATGCGCACATCGGCAACAGCCTCAAGGTCAACAGTGGCACCATGGCGATGGCCATCGAGCATCGACTTGATAATATCCTTGGCAGCCAGAAAGGCGTCGACATGTTGACTCGTCAAGGCCATCTGGCCCTGACGAATGCGGTCGAGCAAAGACTCCAAGACGTGTGTGACTTCCGTGATATCGGTCAGGCCAAACGTGGCCGAGCCACCCTTGATTGAATGGGCAGCGCGAAAAATCGCGTTCAGATCTTCGTCGTCAGGATCTGCCACATCAACGGCCAGCAGAAGCTTTTCCATTTCGGCCAGGCCTTCTTCGGCCTCGTCGAAAAACACCTGGAAAAACTGGCTCATATCAATGGTCATGATTGGGCTCCATCATAGATGCTCTTGATATATTTTTAGCGTGGGCGATGGACACTAGCCGATCACTTTTTTGACCACTTCAGTCAGCCGTTGCGGATCAAATGGTTTGACCAGCCAGCCATTGGCACCTGCAGCCTTGCCCTTAGCCTTCATTTCATCACTGAATTCGGTGGTCAACATCAGGATAGGAACCCGTTGATAGCTGGTCAACGTGCGTAGCGAGCGGATCAGGGTCAAGCCATCCATACGCGGCATGTTCTGATCGGTCAGCACCAAATCAAAGGTCTGCAGCTTTGCCTTGTCCAGCGCATCTTGCCCATCTACCGCTTCGGTAACTTGGTAACCGGCGGCCTTCAGGCTGAACACCACCATCTGGCGCAAGGACCCCGAATCGTCTACCGCAAGAATTGTTTTAGACATCATTACTCCCTGTTCTACATATGCGGATACGCGTCAAACAACATTATGCCGCATCCATTATCAAAAATTACTAAAGCGCAATTAAAATCAGCCTAGACTGATTGGAATCAAATAATCAGATTCAAATCTGCGCTTTGGAACGCGATCAATCAAAATAATTCGATATCACCGCTTTCCATCCGTGTCTGCCTCACGGTTTTCCACAGACCATTTTCCAATGCGGTAAGGCGCTCCTCCATCGATTCGACGGTATTCTTGAGCAGCCCTTCAAGCGCCTCCACCGATTGCGTATGGTCTGGGGTAATTTCAAAACTATTGGCGCTCAGTACACCCAAGGCATCGCGCAAGCCGATGACACGGCGCACAATACGCTCCAGCAATTGGCTGGTCATATCCTGAAACTGCAGTCCGGTCACAGCGGTATTGACGTGCGACGTAATTTCGTCCTGTATGGTCTTGAGGCGTGCAATGTCATCGGCATCGAGGCAGCCCTTGCCCGCCATCAGCAATTCGATTTCCTTTTGCTGTGCCAGCACGGCCGTGTGCAACTCCATGAAGCTCGATCCGAGCTTTTCGATGGCTTCGCCCAGCAGGATATTGGTTTGCACCAGATCCGCTTCCACTTCCGTCAACTGCCGACTACCGCCACTAGCCGTATCGAGCAGCAAGCGCTTGAGTTCTTGCAGCATTTTTTGTGATGCCATACAAAGCCCTCCTTCTCAATTGGGCCTGTTGTTGAAAATCCAGTTACTTCTTGTCTGGAGCGCTCAAACCTTCTTTAACATCCGAGTTCGACGACACATCCATCGCCGAAGCACTGCCATTGCTCTCCACCAATTCCTCAGCCTTCTTGTTCATCACAATAATGCTGATACGCCGATTGATAGGATTGAACGGGTCTTCCTTATCCAACAGCACCGCCGACGACAAACCGACCACGCGCAACACCTTGGATTCGTCCATGCCGCCCAAAATCAGTTCGCGCCGCGAGGCATTGGCACGGTCAGCCGACAATTCCCAGTTGCTGTAGCCTTTTTCACCGTTGGAAAAAGGCGTGGCATCGGTGTGCCCCGACAAGCTGATCTTGTTCGGCACATCGTTGAGCGTCTTGCCGATTTCGCGCAGAATTTCCCGCGTATAAGGCTGCAACTGGGCACTGGCCAGCGCAAACATTGGGCGGTTCTTTTCATCAACAATCTGAATCCGCAAACCTTCGGTAGTGATGTCGATCAACAACTGATTCTTGAATTGCTTGAGCGTCGGACTGGCGTCAATGGCCTTTTCAATCTTCTTTTTGAGCTCATCCAGTTTGGCGCGCTCGGCTTTTTCCAGCTCGGCCTGGGCAGCGCGCACGCTGCGCTTGTTGACGACATCATTCTCGCCCTTGCGCAACTGCCCTTCCTGCCGGGTCAGATCCTTGCCGCCACCAGGCAACACCGTATTGGCGTCACCGCTACCGGAGCCACCTGCCATGGCGACCTTCAATGGCGTTTTAAAATATTCGGCAATGCCGTTGAGGTCGCCCTTGGCGGTCGAGCCGAGCAACCACATCAGCAAGAAGAACGCCATCATCGCGGTCACGAAGTCGGCATAAGCGATCTTCCAAGCGCCGCCATGGTGGCCGCCGCCACCCTTCTTGATGCGTTTGACAATTATGGGACGTAGCCCTTCGTCGGCCATGCCTTACTCCTGCTGGTAACTGGTCATATCGGATTACTTGCTCTTGGCTTGCTTGACGTGCTCTTCCAGCTCCAGGAACGATGGACGTTCGGTCGAGAACAGCACCTTACGACCAAACTCGATCGACAAGGCAGGGGCATATCCGTTCAAGCTGGCCAGCAAGGTCACCTTGACGCATTGGTAAATCTTGGTCGATTCGTGCAGCTTTTGTTCCAGCAAACTCGACAGTGGTCCAACGAAGCCGTAAGCCAGCAGAATACCGAGGAAGGTACCGACCAGCGCATGCGCAATCAGCATACCCAGTTCGGATGGCGGAATACCCACCGACTCCATTGTGTGCACCACGCCCATCACCGCAGCCACAATACCAAACGCTGGCATACCGTCACCCAGCTTGGCAATACAATGGACAGGAATTTCACCTTCGTGATGATGGGTTTCGATTTCGTTGTCCATCAGGTTTTCGATCTGAAAAGCATCCATGTTGCCCGACACCATCAGTCGCAGATAGTCGGTCATGAATTCGATCAAGTGATGGTTGGCCAGCACGCCGGGATACTTGCTGAAGATAGGGCTGGATTCAGGCTCCTCGATATCGCCTTCGATCGACATCAAGCCTTCCTTACGCGACTTGGTCAAGATCTCGAACAACAAGGACATCAACTCCATGTAGAGCGCCTTGGTGTACATAGAACCTTTGAAGACCGTCGGCAACGCCTTGAGAGTGGCCCTGATCGCCTTGCCATTATTGCCGACCAGAAAGGCGCCGCCCGCTGCGCCACCGATCATCAACAACTCAATCGGCTGGAGCAATGCCCCGAGATGCCCGCCTGCCATGGCAAAGCCACCGAAGACGGACAGCATAACAATGATATATCCAATAATAACTAGCAAGTGCCTGCTCCCGTCCCAGTGGCGTTCAATGGTTTTTCCAGCGTTCAGGTTACATGCAAACATCACAAACAAACGATGGAATACATGAACGAAAAAGCGCTTACATTTCTAATTACGACAGCAAAGATAAAAACTTGATAACGGGGGGGAATGTAACACGATTATTTTAGAACTTATTTCATAAATAGCATGCCTATTTATCAACTTGATTCTAGTTACATATGCCAAACATACAATGCTGGGCCACCCACCTTGGGATAAATGACAACATCTGGCGCCACATCCTCAATGATGAATTCATAACTCATCAACAAGCTGCCTGGACGCATCTCCGCCCTGGCCTTTTGCCACAGCGCGAGCATCGCTGCCGGCGACAGATAGGCAAAGATGGCATCAAACTCGGCGAAATCGAGCAAGGTATAGTCACCGCGCACAAATTGCCCCCGACTGCGACTGAACCGAGCGCGCAAATGGCTGAGCAGCCATGGCAATGGTGCCAGTTCAATACCGACGAAACGGCTGTCCGGACGCAAACGAGACAGATACATGACAGCCCCGCCCAAGCCACTACCAATATCGATCGCCTGCACTGGCCTATCTTGCGGTAGCAACGCGGCCACTGCCTGCCATACCGCCAGTCCGGACGGATAATAAGGCACCTGACTGCGAAAGGTAGACCAGAACAGCAGCAACAAAAACAGGAAAATGGCTAGAAACAAGGTTGGCGGCAACTGCAAGGTGTTCATCAAGGCCGCCGCAGGTGAAAACAGCAGCAATATTGGCACCCACCAGAATGCCATGCGACGCCAATACGCAATTGCAGCGGCCAACGCACCATGCAGGAACGCAAACGGGAGGGGAGACAAGCGGATACCACTGAAGTGATCAACTGCCTTGCCCGCCAGAATGGCCAGCAGCAGTGCGAAACACAAGATGATTAGAGCCTCAATTGCAGGGGCTTGCAGAAGTGATCTGCGCGGCGCGACACTCATATCGGCTCCCAAGCCCTTATGCAAAAAGCCGATGTTTGGATGAACTGCGTTCTACGCGTTCGACAAGTATTCTGTTGCGACAATGCTTCAGGCAAGCGCAACCATAGGCACGGCAGCAGTGAGTTGCGGCAAGGCGATTGCGTCCTTGGCTTTCTTGGTCTTACCGGCGCGTGAAGGCATATGACATAGACCGCACAAGTAATCCTGATGCAGATCCAGACGGTGCACCACAAAGTGTCCACTGCAGCGGCTGCAGGCGGTAGTGGTGAGCATCTTGCTCTCAAAGAAACGTACCAGTGTCCAGGCGCGCGTCAACGACAACACCGACTCATCACCATCAGCAACCTGACCAGCCTGCTCCAGATACAGCTTATAGGCCTTCATCACAGCTTCGATGCCAGAAATCTTGGCATATTCGACCAGATAGCGATGAATATTGATGAACAGCGAGGAATGAATGTTCGGTTGCCAGGTAATGAACCAATCGGTCGAAAACGGCAACATCCCCTTCGGCGGTGATACGCCCTTGAGTTCTTTATACAGCTTCAGAAGACGTTCGCGTGAAAGCGAGGTCTCCGACTCCAATAATTGAAGCCGCGCACCCAAATTAATCAGCTCAATGGCCAACTGAATCTCTTGCGCTTCGGTAATCACGCTTTTCTTAGCCATCAACAACCCCCTGAAAATTCATTACGACACCCCGGCTTGCCACACCCTGCAAACAACGCCAAATCATTCTCAAGGGTTGACCTGATCAACCCTTGTGTACCCGAAGAATGGAAATCAGGAAATTTGCTCGACTGGCTGGCAAGCCATCAGAATGGCTGCATGTGACTGCGCCAAATTTTTGTCTTTGTTGTAGTTGGTGAGCATGCCGAGAATTGCACAGTCGTCGAAGCGAAAACGCGTCAACATCATGTTGGTGCCAGCAAGCTTGAGGATTTGGGCGTTACTGAGACCCTGGATCATGTCCGCAATCTCATCGCTGATGCCAAGACGAAATATGGCAGTCGCTTTATCGGATCGGATCATTTGCTGAGCCAACATCAAATAGCTCAGGTTCGCATCCCGAATTTCAGCCATCATATCGTTTGAATCCATTTCACCCCCAACTAGCAATCGATTTACAACCGGTTACTTTTTCTTACCGGTAAGTTGATTCTGATGGGGCGGCGGAAGGCAGGAAATTAGTGGCTGTCGGTATTTTTTGTAGGGGGATTCCGCAGTTGAATGTAGGAGTTTATCCTACAAAAATACAGCAAAAAATTTCAAAAAATCAAGAAAAAATTACTAGATGCCTATCCAGCTTGCGTCTCCGGTGATATTCAATCCCTATTATTCGAAAAATTTCCGGATGGAAACAGCAATGAAAATTAGTTTTTTGCCAATATTTGAAGCAATATAGCCTGGTAATAAATTCCTATTTGTTGTCACCATACGACTAAGAATGGAATAGAAAATTTCCTAATCAACAACAGAAAATAACAAGGGCATCAAAAGTTTTCTTGGCGCAACTACTGGATTCAGCCAATAGACTACGCCATTTTATAAAAATTCACACAGGATCACAGAAAAAATTCGATCTTTTTAAAACCTACTCAGAAGCATTCGCTGCATCCAAGCTTTGTGCAATATCAGCAATCAAATCTGCCACCGATTCCAGGCCGATGTTGAAGCGCACCAAGCCGCCGCGATGCGGCCAGGACTGACGCATCGCCTGCATCCGATATGGTACACACAGGCTGTGTGCCCCGCCCCAGCTAAAGCCAATCTTGAACAACGCCAACCCATCGACGAAGCGGTCAATCTGCGCTTCGCTGTAGCGCGCATCGAAGATCACCGAAAACAGTCCACCGGCACCACTGAAGTCTCGCTTCCAGATCAGATGCCCAGGACAATCGGCCAAGGCCGGATGCAGCACCTGGCTGATTTCCGGCCGCTGTTGCAACCACTGCGCAATCTCGCGGGCGGCATTATCATGCGCGTCAAAGCGCAAACGCATCGAGGGCAGACTACGCAAGACCAGATAAACATCATCCATGCCAACGCCAAAACCCAAGCGCATGTGCGCCAACTCAATCTTGTGATTGAGCTCGTCGTCCTGCGTAATGACTGCTCCCATCAAGACATCAGAGCCACCGGATTGATATTTCGTCAATGCCTGCATGACTATATCGACACCATGTTCGAAAGCTTTAAACGCCAAACCGGCCGACCAGGTATTATCCATTGCCACCAGCACGCCACGCGCCCGCGCTGCGGCGCAAATGGCGGGCACGTCGGACACTTCCATCGAGACTGATCCTGGCGCCTCGGTCCAAATCAGACGGGTGTTTTCTTGCATCAGATCGGCAATACCACTACCGACCAATGGATCGTAGAAACGCGCCGTGATACCGAAATCGCGTTCCAGCCAGACCACTTGATCACGATTGGGGCCATAGACATTCTCCGGCAGAAGCACATCGTCGCCAGCTTTGAGGATGGCAAAATTGACCAGCGCAATCGCCGCCAAGCCGCTCGGCACGACGCGGCAATGACGCCCACCCTCGATCTGCGCCAGCCGAGCTTCTAGCGTGAATGTAGTGGGAGTGCCGTGCAAGCCATAGGTATAGCCGCCCTTCTCTTTCCAGTTACGTGCACGCATGGCGGCGACATTGGGAAATAGCACGGTTGAGGCATGGTGAATGCCGACCGGCAGCGCGTCGAATGCAGCGGGAGCCTGGTAGTCGCTATGCAGCAAGGCAGTTTGTGGTGAAAGTTTTTCTGACACGAAATACCTCGAAAATCTTGAACGATAAATACCCTGGGCTGCCGGCTTGCGACTAGGGCGTACTCAGTTTGAGCATAAAGGGTTTATGCACGGCATCATCAAGCGAAGACCAGGTGCCGCTCAACACGCCATCTTTGAAGCTGCCATCCCACTCGCCTGACACATCCTTGCCGTTGTAGGACTCTTCCATGATCATGGCATTTTGATCTGCCTCACCGGCCAACAGAATTTGTGCGCTTTGACCGAAAATGAAATAAGTGCCTTTGGTGCCGTCCTCGTTCGGTTTCGGTTGCAGGCTCATCTGTATCTGCTCGCTGCCGAGCGTACCGCGCAAGGTCAACGGCTTGCGCAGCAGGTCTTGCAGGTTCGCTGACGCCGTGGCACTAGCGGGAACCGACTGGGCCGCTGCAACCAGCGCCATCATGGCCATGGCAGCAGCCAGCATCAGTCTTACCAGGCTTGATTTACGCAAGATCAATCCACTCACTCTGCAGCACCCCACAGGTCATGGGCATCGGCGGCGGTGACCACGACATCGACAAACTGACCGGCCACCAGTTTTTTGTGCGGTTCAAATGGCGGTTTGACATACACCACGCCATCGATCTCTGGCGCGTCAGCGTAAGAACGACCGACACCACCGTTGCGATCAACTTCATCGATCAGCACGCGCAAGGTCTTTCCTATCTTGGCTTGCAGGCGTTTCTTGGAAATTTCTTCCTGCAATTGCATGACGCGCGCACGCCGCTCTTCACGCACTTCTTCCGGCACCGGATTGTCAAGCAGATTAGCGGTGGCGCCTTCGACCGGTGAATAGGCAAAGCAGCCGAGACGATCGATTTCGGCTTCCTTGAGGAAGTCGAGCAGATACTGGAATTCGGCTTCAGTTTCGCCGGGAAAACCGGCAATGAATGTGGAGCGGATCGTCAAATCCGGGCTCATGGCACGCCAGGCTTGAATCCGTTCAATATTTTTTTCGCCACTGGCAGGACGCTTCATGCGCTTGAGCACATCAGGGTGGGCATGCTGCAGCGGTACATCCAGGTAAGGCAGAATCGTGCCATTGGCCATCATCGGGATGATCTGGTCCACGTGCGGATACGGGTAAACATAGTGCAAGCGCACCCAGGCGCCGTAATGCGCAGCCAGTTCTCCCAGTGCCTGGACCAGTTGGGTCATATGCGTCTTGACCGGCTTGCCGTTCCAGAAACCCATGCGGAACTTGACATCGACACCATAGGCGCTGGTATCTTGCGAAATGACCAGCAATTCCTTGACACCGGCCTTGAACAGATTTTCTGCTTCCAGCATGATATCGGCGATCGGACGCGAGACCAGATCGCCACGCATCGATGGAATGATGCAAAAGCTGCAGCGATGGTTGCAGCCTTCGGATATCTTCAGATAGGCAAAATGCTTGGGCGTGAGCTTGATGCCTTGCGCCGGCACCAGATCGATGAACGGCTCATGCGGCTTGGGCAAATGCTTGTGCACTGCCAGCATGACTTCACCGACGGCATGCGGACCGGTCACTTCCAGCACTTTGGGATGAATTTTCTGGATGATGTCGTCGCCGGCAGCATCTTTCTTGGCACCGAGGCAACCGGTAACGATCACCTTGCCGTTTTCGCTCAGCGCTTCACCGATGGCATCGAGCGACTCTTGCACGGCAGCATCAATAAAACCACAGGTATTGACGATGACCAGATCGGCACCGTCGTAGGAATTGGCAGTTTCGTAGCCTTCAGCGCGCAATTGCGTCAGAATTTGTTCGGAATCCACCAGGGCTTTGGGGCAACCCAGTGAAACGAAGCCGACCTTGGGGGCAACCTTAGGCGCGGCAATAGAAGCATTTGACATGATAGATGCGGCCGTGAGGCCTTGAGAGCGGAGTTCGGAGGAAGCCGCTATTGTACCTGTTTGCCAGCCAGGCAGGCCCGAAACCTCAGGCCCACCTTGTCAGAGCGACTATTTCTTGGTCGGATCGATCGGCCCGGTAGCCGCGAACGGGAAAGTGCCGAACATGTTTTTGGTCTGACTCTGCATCTGCTCCTGCATCTGGATGAACAGGCTCTTGCTCTGCTCGATGTAGTTGCTCATCATTCCTTGCATCATTGGCCCCTGGACATTCATGAACTGGGTCCACATTTCCGGGCTGAACGGCTTGCCTTCAATAAAACCCTTGGAGTTTTCGGTCAGCTTGTTCTGAATGTCGATAAACGCCTGAATGTTCTTTTCCAGATAAGAACCCATCATGCCTTGCATGGCATGGCCATAGTAACGAATGATCTGCGACAGTGCTCCACTGGAAAACATCGGCACACCGTGTGATTCTTCTTCCAGAATGATTTGCAGCAAAATGCTGCGCGTCAGTTCATCACCATTCTTGGCATCCACAACCGTGAACTCTTCATTGTCGAGCACCAATTGCTTGACATCGGCCAAGGTGATGTAAGAACTTGTTTGTGTATCGTACAGGCGGCGATTGGGATATTTTTTAATTAACCGCTCTGCAGAGTTTTTTGCACTTGTCATCTGAAATTCCAGTCTGTTTTTCAGCTAGGAAGCGGGCCCGTCTCGTGAGGTAAAAGCAGCCCGCCAGCGTATCGCATTATAGGCGGGAAACCGGATACAAATACAAGTACGCGGTTTCCCGTATTGGCTCACTATGATCCTTCCCTGGAACAGCGCTGCGGCGTGCTGCTTGCGCAGCGGTTCTCCGCCATTCCAAGGACAGCCACTACCCCATGTGCAAACCGCCATTCAGCGAGAAGTCGGAGCCAGTGGCATAACCACCTTCATCGGATGCAATCCAGGCCACGATCGAAGCGATTTCTTCTGGTTCTGCCAGACGCTTGACGGGGATCCCGGCGACGATCTTTTCCAGCACTTCAGGACGTATAGACCGCACCATGTCGGTACCGACATAACCAGGCGAGACGGTATTGACGGTCACGCCCTTGGTCGCCACTTCCTGTGCCAGCGCCATGGTGAAACCGTGAATACCAGCCTTGGCGGTGGAATAGTTGGTTTGACCGAACTGCCCTTTTTGGCCATTGACCGAGGAAATATTGATGATGCGACCCCAGGTGCGATCAACCATGCCGTCGATGACCTGCTTGGTGACATTGAACAGCGAGTTCAGATTGGTGTCGATGACGGAATCCCAGTCCAATTTGGTCATCTTGCGAAATTGACCATCACGCGTGATGCCAGCGTTGTTGACTAGAATGTCGACTTCGCCGATTTCTGCACGAATCTTTTCGAACGCTGCCTTAGTCGACTCCCAATCGGCCACGTTGCCTTCGGATGCGTGCATATCAAGACCTTGCGCGCGCATGTCTGCCAGCCATTTGTCCTTGCGCGTTGAATTCGGTCCGCAACCAGCCACTACGGTATAACCTTCCTTGCAGAGCCGGACGCAGATGGAGGAACCAATACCCCCCATGCCGCCGGTCACATAAGCGATACGTTTTGCCATGTCATGCCTCCTAGTGTGTGTCGGGTGGATAATTACCGAAGCTGCCGCTAGCCTGCGATCCCAAGTTGTCTGGCGCAGACATGTTCCGGCATCTTCTTACTGCTTCACTAAATGCGTTTTGAGGGTCGGTGAGAAGTTCGCTTATTCTGCTTTGACTTTGACATACCTCCCTGGTGCTGGCTCTATGGCCGGATAACTTGTGTTGCCGGGCTTGCGCGGTGCGCTGATCTGCTTACCTGCATGTTTGGACAGGAAACCGGCCCAGTCGCCCCACCAACTGCCCGGATGCTCCTTGGCACCGGCCAACCAGCCGGCCGGATCGGCACCAATCTTGTCGTTGGTCCAGTAACTACGCTTGTTTTTGGCCGGCGGATTGATCACGCCGGCGATGTGACCGGAAGCACCGAGCACGAAGCGATTGTTCGACGGTTTCTTGTGGTTGAGGATCGCAGTCGAGGCAAAGGCCGATGTCCACGGCACGATATGATCTTCGCGCGAAGCATAGATGAACGACGGCACATTGATCTTGCGCAGATCGATCTTTTCGCCGGCAATCGTCAAACGACCCGGATCCTTGAGCGCATTTTCCAGGTACATATGGCGCAGGTAATAGCAGAACATCGGCCCCGGCAAATTGGTGCTGTCGGCATTCCAGTACAACAGATCAAACGCCTGCGGCGCTTCCCCCTTGAGGTAGTTCGATTCAACGTAATTCCACAGCAAGTCATTCGGCCGCAAGCTGGAAAATGCCGACGAAAAATCACGCCCCGCCATCAAACCGCGTTGACCAATCATTTGCTCCCGCATCTTGATCTGCGCATCATCGATATAGACATCTATAGCGCCGGTATCGAGGAAATTGAGGAAGGCCGTCAACAGCGTCAGACTGGCCACCGGCGCCTCGCCGCGCGCAGCCAGCACCGCCAGTGCGCATGACAACAGCGTGCCACCGACACAAAACCCGAGCGCGTTGATCTGCTCCTGACCAGAGATCTCCTGCACCACATGAATGGCGCGCACCACGGCGTCATCGACATAGTCATCCCAGGTGGCTGTTTCCAGCGCGGCATCGGCATTGCACCAGGAAATAAGGAACACGGTGTGCCCCTGCTCGACGGCATAACGCACCAGCGAATTTTGCGGCTGCAAATCGAGAATGTAAAACTTGTTGATACACGGTGGCACGATCAGCAGAGGCCGTGCATGCACCGTTTTGGTCAACGGTTTGTATTGGATCAACTGGAACAGTGCATTTTCAAACACCACCGCACCCTCGGTAGTGGCAACATCCTTGCCGACCTCGAATGCCGTTTCATCGGTCTGCGACACCCGACCTTTTTGCAGGTCGGCAAACAACTGCGCAATACCACGGGTCAAGCTCTCACCGTTGGTATCGAGGATCTTTTGTTGCGCTTCAGGATTGGTGGCAAGGAAATTCGCAGGCGACAGCGCATCAATGATTTGCTGCACTGCAAAACGCAATTTCTGCTTGACCTTGTCGCTGGCCTGTACTGCATCCACTAACGCATTCAGGAAGCGCGCATTGAGCTGATAGACTGCCGCCTGCCATGCAAAGAAGGGATTGGTATGCCACGCTGGCGCTGCCATGCGGCGGTCACTGAACGCGGGGGCTTGGGCACTCATCACGGTTTGCCACAACTTTGCGAACTGATCAGAATAATCTTGCTGCAATCGCATCATTTCAGCGGGATCAAGCAAGGCACCGAGATCGCCGAGTCGCGCCTGGATCGACGCCAGATCGAGCTGACCGGCAGTTGGCATCGCCGGCATGTTCAGCGGCAGCGACTGCCAGAGCTTGGGATCAGACAATTGGGTTAACCATGCTGAAAAGGCCGGAGGAACATTCTGGGGGTTCTGCGGATTCGACTTATTCATGCTCGCTTCTACATTTTTCGCGTATCGTTACGGCTGCTCGTCCCACCTTGCTGCTTGGTCAATAAAACTGGAACGCACTATACTTATCGTCGCAATCGCATGGTTATATGTGGTGTTCATGATGTCCATCACCGCACAATCCGCCACTGCCGGAGTCGTGACGTTTTTACTGTACGGCGTATTTCCATTGACAATTGTTTTATACCTGATGGGCACACCGCAACGCAAGCGGAATCGTCAACGGCAAGAGCAGAAGAAAAAAAGAATCGCGATGCCAGCAGCAATAGCGAATGCAGAGGATGGATCAGCGGAGAGGGTGAGGCAGGAGCACTGAAGCAGGCACTTAGCGCCACATGCCTGAAACCAGATGCAAGCCCAGCAGCAGCAAGCCGAAAAAGAAGCAGCGCCGAAATACCAATGCCGAAATCCGCGCACGCAGCCATTGCCCGATGAACATGCCCGCCAAGGCCGGCAGCAGTGCCAGCAAGGACCACAGCGCCACCCCACTTTGCAGCATACCACCTTGCGCCAATGCCGCCGCCATGGCGATGGTCGATACCGTGAACGACAAACCGAGTGCCTGGATAAGTTCTTCCTTGTCCAGTTGCAAGGCTTGTAAAAACGGCACGGCAGGAATCACGAACACGGCAGTGGCGGCCGTGATGATGCCGGTGACTACCCCGATGAGCAGTGCCAGCCAGCGCTCCCGCTGCGGCGCCACGACAAACCTCACCGCCGCCAACCCCAACACTGCATACAGCGCCAGGGCAGCACCCAGTGCCACGTTGGCATAGGCATGTGCACCATCACCGGGCAAGATGCGAGCACCCAGCAAGGTGCCAACAATGATGCCCGCCAGCATCAGCCATAAACGGCGCAACAGCCAGACAAAACGTCCTCCAGCCAGCAGTTGCCAGACATTAGTCACCAGCGATGGCACAATCAGCAATGCTGCCGCCTGCAACGGCGTCATGAACAAACCCAGCAAACCGACTGCCACGGTCGGCAAACCCAAACCAACTACGCCCTTGACCAGGCCGGCCAGCAAAAAAATCAGTGCTGCTGCCAGCACCAAACCATTGCTGGCGATATTGAAAGATAGGGCTGTCTGCATGATTTCTCCTGGCAATATGAGCGCCTGATAACAATGCATTTGCGCGTGCGAAAAATCCTTGTTATCAAGCCCTAGGCAGTCTGCCATTGATCGTCAAACGCGCAAATCTGGAATACACTGAGCCAGCCTTCGGCGCCAACGAAGGCTGCACCGCCCGACCTTGATGAAAATGCCACCGCATGCTTGCACGCCTTGACTTCAGCGATCTTCGCCTATTCCTGCTGGTTGCCGAAGCCGGCAGCATCACCGCCGGCGCTGCACGCGCGCACCTGGCGCTGGCCTCTGCCAGCGAGCGCATCCGCACCATGGAAGACGCGCTCGGCGTGGCGCTGCTGCTGCGCGAACGGCGCGGCGTGCAATTGACCGATGCCGGTCGCGCCCTACTGCATCACGCACGTACCGTGCAACAGCAAATGGCACGCATGCACGACGAATTAAACGAGTACGCGCAAGGCATGAAAGGTCACATCCGTCTGCTCGGCAATACCGCAGCCATCAGCGAATTCTTACCGGATGCCCTGGGCAGTTTTTTGACGCAAAATCCCTTCCTCAATATCGATCTGGAAGAACGTCTGAGTCACGAAATTGTGCAGGCGATTGTGGATGGCAATGCTGACATCGGCATCATTGCCGACTCGGTCGACAGCGGTCCATTGCAGACACTGCCATTTCGCGTCGATCATCTGGTCGTGGTACTTGCACGCGGCCACGCACTGGCGCGTCGCAAGCAATTACAATTCAGTGAAATCATTGAGCAGCACTTCGTCGGTTTGAGCGATGGCAGTGCCTTGCAAGAACATCTGGCCGGACATGCCCTGCGTGCCGGCAAACGGCTGCAATATCGCGTGCGGCTGCGCAGCTTTGACGGCATTTGCCGCATGGTTGAAAAACAGGTGGGGATCGCCATCATTCCGGCCACGGCGGCAGCACGTTGCCAACAAAACATGGCAATCAAATCGATTCCCTTGCGCGATGCCTGGGCCAAACGTGCACTATTGATCTGCGTGCGTCAACAGGAAGAATTGCCGGGACACACCAGGCAGTTGCTGCAGCATTTGCAAAACGGCGCTATCTGAGCCAAATCAGCGATGCCATGCGGCCGGTGATCTTGTCACGCCGATAAGAATAGTAGCGCTGATCACTGACGGTACATAGACCGCCGCCACTGACGCGCTCAACGCCGACTTGTTGCAAGCGGCGGCGTGCCAATTGATAGATATCGGCGAGAAATTTACCCTGGCTGCCATCGATTGCCGCAAATGCCTTGCTGCATAAGGGATCGGTGCCGACAAAAGCGTCCTGCACATCCTGACCGACTTCGAATTGCTGCGGACCGATCGCCGGCCCCAGCCAAGCCAGGATGTCACCAGCGCCACGCGCACGCATGGCAGCGACTGTCTGCTCCAGAATACCCGCCGCCAGCCCACGCCAACCGGCATGAGCGGCACCAACCACACGTCCGGCGCTGTCGCAAAACAAGACCGGCAGACAATCGGCCGTCATCATCACGCACACCGTGCCGGGCGTTGCTGCCACACTGCCATCGGCGTCAACCGGCTGCGACACCAGCTCGGCATCGACCACCACGGTGCCATGGACTTGCGTCAACCAGGCCGGTTGTGCCGGCAAGATGCTGCGCAACAAATGGCGATTATGCAGGACCTGTTGTTGCTCATCCTGCACATGCATACCCAGATTCAGACCGCCGCCGCCCACGCCGTCACCATAAGTTCCCTGGCTAGATCCACCAGCGCGCATGGTAGTCATGGCACCGACATTGGCCGGCAAACCGGGCCAATCTGGAATCAGCAACTCCATGCGTCAATCGTCCTCACCATTGATTGCTGCCAGTTGCGGATCGATACCAGCACTCGTCAGCAAGGCGGCGAAGTCAGGCGGCAATGCGACTTCCCACTCACAAGCCTTGCCCGTGCCCGGATGCACCAGCCCCAAACGCCAGGCCTGCAAGGCTTGGCGCGGAAAGAACGGCACTAAATGGGTTTTGCCATACAAGGCATCGCCCACCAGCGCAAAACCGAGCGATTGCATATGTACGCGAATCTGATGAGTACGCCCCGTTTCCAATTTGCAATACATCAGGCTGACGGCGCGACCATCAAGTGCACCGGTGGCAAGACGGCGGTAATGCGTTACAGCCGGTTTGGCCGTCATGCTTTCAGATACCGCCATCTTGATGCGGTCGCGCGGGTGGCGCGCCATCGGCGCATCAATGGTGCCGGACAACTGCGGCGTGCCCCACACCAGCGCCAGATAGCGGCGGCGCACCGTACGCGCCTGCAATTGCCGCACCAGATCGGTCTGTGCAGCCAGATTCTTGGCCACCACCATCAGGCCGCTGGTGTCCTTGTCGAGTCGATGTACGATACCGGCGCGCGGCACGCCCGCCAAGCTTGGGCAGTGGTGTAATAAACCGTTAAGAAGTGTTCCCGACCAGTTACCGGCTGCTGGATGAACCACCAGCCCGGCCGGCTTATCGATGACCAGAATCGCCTTGTCTTCATGCACGATCGCCAGATCCATCGGCTCCGGTTGAAACGCCTTATCTTCCGGCGCCGCTTGCGGATTAATGATCACGGCCTCGTCGCCGAGCACCGTCATTTTGGTCCGTGCCGGCTTGCCGTCGACCGTCACATGACCGGCCTCTATCCATTGCTGAATACGGCTGCGCGAGTATTGTGGCACCAGCGTCGAGAGCACCTTGTCGAGCCGCACGCCACAGTCGGCATCGACCATCTTGAGGATGATCGGTGCGCCTTCGCCCTCCTGTTCCTCATCGGCACCATCGGCACCATCCAACTCTTCCGCGCCATCGGCAAATTCATCAATGAATTCGTCGAACGCGTTTTCCCCCTCGCCTGCTTGAACGGGGGGGACGACAAATCCTTTTGAAACCTTAGGGGGAGTGGCACGTGACATCAGCTATAATCAGAAAATTACCAGAAATCGTTATTTTTGTTTCTTTGCACCCGCTCAAACTGCTCATACGTCATGCAAAAAATCCTATTGAAGTTGCTTACCGTCGCATTCATCCTGTCCTTGTCCGGGTGTGGCTTACTGCCAGAACAAAAAGACGAGACACTTGGGTGGTCCGCCGCCCGATTATACTCGGAAGCGAAAGATGAGCTGAATGGAGGCGGCTACGAAAAGTCCATCAAGTACTTTGAGAAGCTGGAATCTCGCTACCCATTCGGCACCTACGCCCAACAGGCACAGATGGATGTGGCCTATGCCTACTACCGTTTGAATGACCAGCCGCAAGGTCTGGCCGCTGTGGATCGCTTCATCAAGCTGCACCCGAATCATCCCAACGTCGATTACATGTATTACCTGCGCGGCTTGATCAATTTCAATGACCGCACCAGCATCTTCGATACTTTCGTCGATCAGGACAACACCGAACGCGATCCCAAGGCCGTGCGTGACGCTTTCGACTCGTTCAAGCTGCTGGCAGAACGCTTCCCGGACAGCCAGTACACGCCGGATGCGATGGCGCGCATGAAGTATCTGGTCAACTCGATGGCTCAGTATGACGTCCACGTGGCCAATTATTACTACCGTCGTGGCGCTTATGTCTCTGCCGTCAACCGCGCCCAGGCGGCGATCAAGGAATACCCAGACACGCCGGCCGTCGAAGAAGCGCTGTTCGTGATGATGCGCTCCTACGAAGCCATGGGCCAAAAGCAATTGCGTGACGATACCGAACGCGTGATCCAGGCCACCTACCCCAACAGCGTCTACTACAACGGCGGACCAGTCGCCAAGAAGAAGCCTTGGTGGAAGATCTGGTAAGCCAGCGTCTGCACTAACAAAAAAAACCACCCTCAGCGATGACGGTGGTTTTTTTACGGCCTGCCAACGGTGACTGGCGCAGGATCAGTCGGCAATGCGTCGGCGAAACACCCATGATGACTCGCTCGATACCGATTCATCGAAGGTATATCCATCGAGGTCGAAGGCCTTCAAACGCTCCGGCTGGTTAATGCCATGCAAGGCTGCATAACGCGCCATCAAGCCGCGTGCGCGCTTGGCGTAGAACGAAATGATCTTGTATTTTCCGCCCTTCCAGTCCTCAAACACCGGTGCCACCACGCGTGCGGCCAGTACTTTCGGCTTAACCACCTTGAAATACTCTTCCGACGCCAGATTCACCAACACTGGCGCCTTGTGACGCGCCAGCTCGACATTGAGCGCCCGGGTCACGTCTTCGCCCCAGAATGCATACAAATCCTTGCCATGCGGATTGGTCAGTTTGGTCCCCATTTCCAAGCGATATGGCTGCATCAGATCAAGTGGGCGCAAGGCCCCGTATAGGCCCGAGAGAATACGTACATGGTTTTGCACATAATCGAGTTGCTTGGCCGTCAACGACGCCGCATCCAGTCCTTCATAAACATCGCCATTGAACGCCAGCACCGCCTGCTTGCTGTTCTTGGTCGTGAATTTCTTGGACCAACTGCCGTAACGCTCTACGTTCAATGCCGCCAACTGGTCGGAAATACCCATCAGCGAAGAAATTTGCGCCGGGGACTTTTGCTTGAGTACGTCAATCAACTCAGCTGAACGCGCAACGAAATCGGGTTTGGTATGTAGTTCAGTAGTGGCAGGCGTATCGTAATCGAGAGATTTTGCGGGAGATAACACAATCAGCATAAAGGCTTCCATTCGGTTTTTTTGACATCATACCGAAAGCAGCCGCGCGCGTCCCGGCGCCGTCACCAGCATCACACCAACGCAAGGCGACCATACACCTGCCATGGATCATGGATGATTCCTCGGCAAAAAGAAGCCACACAAAGCCATTTCCGGATAAGCAAAATCGGCAGACATAGATTAGTATCTGAGTGCAGGCATGGTGACGCATAACGCCAGCCTCGCACGCCAGCTTCGGTGCCTGCTTGATAGCCAAGCTAACCAAGCATGATCGAACCAACAGGAGGAGATATGAAACGCGACAAAGCATTGATGGCAGATATACTGAAGACCCTGTCCTCATTCGGCACCACCTATGGTGATATCGAAAAAATCCAATCCAGCCTGAGCACCCAGAACACACCGCCTGAACTGATCCTGCATCATCTGCGTCTGTTGCATGACCGCGGTCTGGCAGCGGTCGACATTCATCAATTCTGGCGCGTCACCGACCAGGGCTACGATGTGCTCGATGGCAGCAACAATCTGGATAACACACCCGCAAGCGAAAGTAGCAAAACACGTGGTTTTGACAATTAATCAAGAAACAAACGACGGCGTAACCCAACGTCGCCGGATCGTGCTCGACACCAATGTCTGCCTGGACTTGTTCGTGTTCCGTGATCCCCGCTGGAACGGCTTGCTGCAGGCCCTGCAAACACAACAAGTCGAGGCCGTCACGCGCGAGGATTGCCGCATGGAATGGCTGATCGTATTAGACTATCCGCACTTGCCGCTGACCGACGCCGACAAGCCCGCCATCCGTGCCG
>Ga0066798_10000273_pt1 | contig 29244 bp, 24 predicted proteins | sample PersoiDNA2013203_FD_70961 | JGI IMG/M metagenome (GOLD analysis project Ga0066798, IMG submission 70961) | Permafrost soil microbial communities from the Arctic, to analyse light accelerated degradation of dissolved organic matter (DOM) -... | ecosystem: Environmental > Terrestrial > Soil >... | reverse complement strand
ATCGTGCTCGTGATCCTCAAGATCACCTGGGACTCGTGGCGTCTCGTCGCAACGACCGAGCCAGGCGAGACCGCGGAGGCACACGAGCGCTAGCCAGGTGCTGTTACCCCGCAATACGGAGGCACCGGCCGATGATTCTCCCGGACGCCTTGACGGTAACGACGTCTTCGGTACCCTTGAGCTCGCGCACGAGGGGACACTCGTTGATCCGGGAATGTCGCCGCCGTGCGCTCCCTTCGAGTCCAGCGTGCTTCTGAGGGTTCTGGGCTAGCGCGGGACGTAGGTCCGTTTACATCCGCCGGGCCCTCTTCGCCCGCGACTGAAGGGGTTTTCGAGCCCATTAACATCAATGGAGATCTCGGTACGAACATATGTACAGACATAGTCACTCCGCCGCACGGTCGCGATTCTCCTGACGGCGACCCGCCGTTTCGAACCCGAGGCGCTCGCATATACTCACAGCAGATCTCGCTTGGACGACGAGTCGCTTCCTCATAAACAGCCGCCGGAGGCGGAAGCTACCGATGAGCCGGACCATGAAACCTTGGCGAGGTTCGCTGGCGGACCCGCACGCCTGTCCAGGACGGTCCTCACAGTAGAGTCGCTCGAACCTCTATCCGTCTTCGACATCGTTCGGTCATCTCAGAGTCGCTCGTGAGCCTGTCCCTTCAGATACTCGCTGTCCTGCTGATCGTTCTCGGCAACGCGTTCTTCGTCGCGGCGGAGTACGCGCTCGTCACGGCTCGACGCTCACGACTCGAAGAACTCGCGCAGGCGGGAAACCTGCGCGCCCGTGTCGCGCTTCGGATCATGAACGATCCCATTCGCTTCATCGGAACCGTTCAGCTTGGCATCACCTTCTTCTCGCTCCTGCTGGGTGCCGTCGGAGAGCCCATCGTGGAGAAGCTTTTCCATCCAATCATCTCTGTAGGGATTGCCTTTATTCTCGCGTTCGCGATCGTGACCTACTTACATGTCACGCTCGGCGAGTTGGCTCCGAAAGCGATAGCGCTCGAGCAAAACGAGAAGACTGCGCTTTGGGTCGCTCTCCCGGTCGAGGCCTTCTACCTCGCCACCTACCCGCTCGTTTGGTTCCTCCAGTCCTCCGCGAACGCCTTCACCCGTCTCTTCGGCGTTCGACCGGGAGTGGCCGGCGAGACCGACGTGCACTCCGAGGCCGAGTTAAAGATGTTCCTACGCCGCTCAAGCGAGAGCGGCGAGATCGAGGTCGAGGAAACCGAGATGCTCTACAAGGTCTTCGACTTCGCCGACAAGGAGGCCTCGGACGTGATGGTGCCGCGGCCCGAGGTGGTCGCGCTATCGATCGACCTGCCGCCCGTCGAGTGCCTGGCGGCCGTCATTGACTCCCCCTACACCCGCTATCCCGTTTACCGGGGCACGCTCGAGAACATCATCGGCATTCTGCACGTGCGCGACATATTCTCGGCGATGAACGAGGTCGGAATCGAGCGGGTGAAGGTCGAGGAGCTCCTGCGCGAGCCGCACCTGGTGCCCGAGACGAAGGATTTGGCGGCGCTGCTGGCCGATTTCCGTCGTACCGGCCAGCACATGGCGATCGTTGTCGACGAGTACGGCGGCATGGAGGGGATCGTCACCCTGGAGGATCTGCTCGAGGAGATCGTGGGCGAGATCGAGGACGAGTTCGATTTGCCCGACGAGTCGGTTGAGCGGATAGCCGAGGACACCATCCATGTCGACGGCACCTTCTCGATCGACGACTTCAACGAGGAGTTCGGCGCCGATCTGCCGATCGAGGACTATCACACCCTCGCCGGCTTCGTTTTCGGTCAGCTCGGTCATGCTCCGGGCCCCGGCGACGTCGTTGAGCACGACGGTTTGCACTTCGAGGTACTCGAGGTCGAGGGCTCGCGTATCGATCGGTTGGTGGTGCGCTTCGAGCGGTCGCGCCCCGAGCAGGCCTGAGCCGTACCGCGATCGACCTTGCGAGCGCTCCGCAACAAAGGGAGTTACCGTGGAAGGCTCCGTGTTTCGTTCCGGGCGCTCCTAGAGCGCCCTGTACTCGATCTCTTCGCGCCGTCCCGAGCGGCTCGATGTGGCGAAGGCGTCGCAGACCTCTGCCGCCCGGTAGCCGTCCTCGAGCGTCGCTCCGTAGGGCGCCACGCTGCCTTCGCCCGCGATCGCGCTCAGGAAGTGGTGGAACTCGTAGACGAACGTGTCGCCCCAGCCGACGATGTGCCCGGGCGGCCAGGCCAACCCGGCGAAGGGGTGGTCGGGCTCGGTGACGAGCACCGTCTTGAAGCCTCGCGTCCGTCCTCCGTCCCGGTGAAAGACTCGCAACTCGTTCAACCGTTCCATGTCGAAGGCGAGCGAACCCTCCGTTCCGTTGATCTCCCACTGGAAGGCGTTTCTACGCCCTAGCGCGAGCCGGGTCGCCTCGATCGTGCCGATCGCGCCCGAGTGGAACTCGACGGTCGCCTCGACGGCGTCGTCCACCTTTCGTTCCGGCATGAAGGTTCGAACCAGCGCCGAGACCGAGCCGATCTCGCCGACGAGAAAGCGAGCGAGATCGACAACGTGCGAGGCCAGGTCGCCGATCGCGCCGGAGCCCGCCTGCTCGGGGTCGAAACGCCACCTCTGGCGCGTGTCGTCGGCGCCCCAGTCCTGCATGTAGCGAGCGCGGAAGTGCCTGATCTCGCCCAGCTCGCCGGCCTCGATCAGCTCTCTGGCCAGGCGCACGGCGGGAACGAAGCGGTAGTTGAAGCCGCACATGTGCTTGACCTCGGCCGCGGCCACGCGCCGCCAGATCTCGTAGCTCTCTTCGGCGCTGCGGCCGAGCGGCTTCTCGCAGAGGACGTGCTTGCCCGCCTCGGCGGCGGCGATCGTGGGCTCGGCGTGCAGCGAGTTCGGCCCCCCGTTCGAGAAAAGCTGGATCTGCGGATCGGCGACCAGGTCGCGCCAATCGGTTGTCCAGCGCTCGTAGCCGAAGCGCTCGGCGGCGCCGGCCACCTGTTCGGCGCTTCGGCCGGCGATCGCCACCAGGCGTGGCACGAGCGGCGGCGGCCAGGCCGCGAAGGCGAGCCTGCGAAAAGCGCTCGAGTGTGCCCGTCCCATGAACGCATAGCCGAGCATGCCGACTCCGATCTCGGCTGCTGCGCCGCCGCTTCCAGTCGTTTTCTCGCTCACGTTCGCCGCCTTCGGTTACACGAGTCTCGGCATACAGGCCTTCGGGCCGATGGTCACCCGCTTCGTCTCCATCGGCTACCAGCGGAGCATAAGGGGGAGACGGCCGTGGCGCGAGTCCGTAGATTACGATTGGCAAGAACTCTATGAACGCGGTTACGCTCGCTTCCGCACTCTTTATCCCGCCCTTCGACCGCTGGAGGAACCGTGAACACGAAGCTGGAAGGAAAGGTCGCTTTCATCACCGGCGCCAGTCGAGGCATCGGTGCCGCCGCCGCCCGCTCCCTTGCAAGCGAGGGTGTGAAGCTCGGGCTGGCCTCTCGCTCGGGCGCCGATCTCGACCTGCCGGACGCGCTAGGGCTGGTTTGCGACGTGCGCGACCGGAAGCAGGTCGAGCGCGCGGTAGCCGCCACGGTCGAGCGCTTCGGTCGCCTCGACATCTGCATCGCCAATGCCGGCGTCGGCTCCTATCACTCGCTCGTCGAGGCGCCGCCCGAGCACATCGAGGAGATGATCGACGTCAACCTCAAGGGGACGATCTACACGTTTCGTGCGGCCATTCCGCATCTGATCGAAAGCGGCGAGGGCGATCTGGTCGCGATCGCCTCCGAGGCCGGCCGGCGCGGGTTGCCGGGCGAGGCCGTCTACTGTGCCTCCAAGTTCGGCCAGGTCGGACTGACGCGCTCGCTCGATCACGAGCTGAGAGAGAAGAACGTCCGCTGCACGAACGTCTGCCCGGGTGGAGTGGCGACCGACTTCGCGCTCGCCGAGGGCTACGGGCGTACGCCGGACGCCCTGCCCGGGATGATGTCCGCCGACGATGTGGCCGAGGTCGTTCTCTTCATCCTCACCCGGCCGCGCAACCAGCGCATCCTGGAGACCGCGCTCAGGCCGATGACAGAGCCGTCATGGGGATAGAACCTGTCACGCTCGCCATCATCTCGACGGCCGGCATCAACCGGCTAGTGATCCCGCCGGCCAAGGCCTCGCCGCTGATCGACCTCGTCGCCGTCGCCAGCCGCGACGAGAAACGGGCGGGCGAGTACGCCCGCGAGTGGGGGATCGAGCGCGCCCACGGCTCCTATGACACGCTCCTCGCCGACCCCGACGTCGAGGCCGTCTACATCTCGCTGCCCAACCACGAGCACGTGCCCTGGACGCTGCGCGCGCTCGAGGCCGGCAAGCACGTCCTCTGCGAGAAGCCGCTCACGCGCTATCCCGCGGAGATCGAGGCGGTCTGGGGCCTGGCGGAGTCACGCGGCTTGCAGGTGGCCGAGGCCTTCATGTGGCGCCACATCCCGCAGACCAAGCGCTTCGCCGAGCTGGTGCGCGAGGGCGCCATCGGCGAGCTCCAGTTCGTGCGCTCGCTCTTCTCCTTCTCCATGGGCGATCGAGAAACGAACGTGCGCATGAAGCCCGAGTGGGAGGGAGGCTCGCTGATGGATGTCGGCACCTACTGCGTCAGCGGTATCCGGCTGTTGGCTGGTGAGCCCGCGGCCGTCTACGGCGAGCAGGTGCTGGGCGGGGCGGGAGTGGACGTTCGCTTCGGCGGCCTGATGCGCTACGAGAACGGCGTACGCGGGCTCTTCTACTCCTCCTTCGAGACGCCGGGGCGCAAGGAGCTGGAGGCGATCGGCAGCGAAGGCGTGCTGCGCCTGCACGACCCCTGGCATGCCTGGCGCGGCGGCATCGAGCTGCAGCGCGAGGAGGAGAAAGGGAGCGAGACGATCGAGGTCGAGACGGGCGACGCCTACCTGCTCGAGCTGGAGGACTTCGCCCGCGCGATCCGCGGCGAGAAAGAGCCGCTGCTCGGTCGCGCCGACGCGCTCGGCCAGGCACGGGCGCTGGCGGCCCTCTATCTCTCCGCCGGGGAAGAAAGGCCGGTCGAGCTTTCGGAGCTGGACCGGGAGGTCTAGCGCTCTCGACGGACGAGCCGTTCGGTGGTAGCCCGCGCCTGGCTGTAAGCCATCGCGCCACGTTTCAGTTGTGCGTACCGTGGGATAAGCGGAACGTGCACCTCACCTACAGGGAGTGGTGGTCGCTGGTACACGGCTTCGTGTTCGGGGGCGGCTTTCTGCTCTCGTTCGCGGGCGTCGTGATCGTGCTCTACGGTCTGCGCCGGGAGGATCTGACCGATCGGGGGCTGGCGCTACACGTGCTCTGGCTCAGGATCGGCAGCGCGGCGATGGCGGTCGCCGCCTGGGGAACGGTGATCCTCGGCACGTGGGTCATGTACCCGTGGTACAGGTCCGGGGGCGCGAAGGCCGGTCTCCTTTCCAGCTCGCAGACATCTAACTGGGACAAGTTCGGCATGGAGTGGAAGCAGCACGTCGCCTGGCTCGCTCCCTTCCTGGCCACGACGGTCGCCTTTCTCGCCTTCTACTACGGGCCGCGCCTGGCGAGCGACCGGCGCCTGCGCCTGCTCGTGCTCACGCTTTTCGCCGGTGCCTTCGGCGCCGCCGCGATCGCGGCTCTGTTCGGCGCCCTGATCACGAAGATGTCACCGGTGGTTTGACGTGGACGAGAGCACGACCGATAGACCGACCGGTCCAGCCTTCGCGGCGATCCTCGCGGCCGGGCTCGCCTTCGCGGTGCTGGGAGCGACGACGACCCTCGCGGAGGTGTTCGACGGCTTCGGCGACTGGCTTGCTTTTTCGGGGCGGGTGGGGATGCTCTCTGGCGAGACGATCGTTGCGATCGCCGTTTACTTCCTCTCCTGGACGGGGCTGGCGTTTCTCTGGCGCCGCTCCGATCCGCCGCTGCTACCGGTGGCGGTCGTTACCGCCGGGCTCATCGCTGTCGGCCTGCTTGGCACCTTCCCGCCCTTCTTCCGCCTGTTCGGGATCGAGGAGTAGGCGCCAGGCATGAAAACGGGACGATCGGGAATGACTCACGCCTCGGAAAGGAGAAATAGATGCCACGCATTCGCATCCTGTTGGTAGCCGCCTTCGCGGTGCTTGTTCTCGCCGTCGCCGGTGTTGTCCAGGCCTCAGCGCAGACGACCGCGAGTACTCTCGCCGGCAAAGTGGGGCCGGGCTTCACGATTACCTTGACCCAGAACGGCAAGGCCGTGAAGACGCTCAAGGCCGGCACCTACAAGATCAACGTTAACGACAAGAGCTCGATTCACAACTTCCATCTCTTCGGCCCCGGCGTGAACAAGAAAACGGGCGTTGCCTCTACCGGCACGATCGCCTGGAAGGTCAGGCTGAAGAAGGGGAAATACACCTACCGCTGCGACATCCACTTCATGAGCGGGATGATCGGTCACTTCAAAGTGAAATAGGCGATCCTCGGGGCCGAGCGCGTGCATCGAACCGGGCCGCGGCCCATGCCGAGGCGGGGCGGGCGATGGCGCTCGTCCCGTCCTCGCGAGCCGATCCTGCGCGATTCCCCCTCTCATCACGCTAAATCGGCCGTTCGAGCTAAGCGAAGGTAGGCTGCGTGTGGCAAACTCGCCGTCCCGCACGCAATCAGAAGAGGCAAGAGTGACCTGGTCGGAAGACGAAGGCGCAGCCCGAGCCGAAGAGCAGTCAAAGGGCCAGGATTTCAACCTCCTTGCCTCTGAGCAGGCGAAGAGTCTGATTGAGGCTGGCAAGACCGCCGGCGCGCTGCGAACCGAGGATATCGCGACCGCTCTGGGCGAGCTCGAGCTCGATGCCGAGCAGATGGACGAGTTCTACAATGCCCTCGACGAGCTTCAGATCGAGGTCGTGGACGGCGGAGGCCCAGTCGCGCCGGTCGCGATCGAGGAGCCTTGGCGCGAGTTGACGACCGACTCGCTGCAGCTCTTCCTCAAGGAGATTGGCCGCATCGACCTGCTGACCCCGGCTCAGGAGGTGGAGTTGGCCAAGCGGATCGAGCGCGGCGACCACCGCGCCAAGCAGCAGATGGTCGAGGCCAACCTGCGCCTCGTCGTCTCGATCGCCAAGCGCTACCGAAACCAGGGCCTGCCCTTCCTCGATCTGATCCAGGAAGGCACGATCGGGCTGGTGCGCGCGGCCGAGAAGTTCGACTACCGAAAAGGCTTCAAGTTCTCGACCTATGCAACCTGGTGGATCCGCCAGGCTGTCGCCCGGGCGCTCGCCGACAAGGGGCGCACGATCCGCATGCCGGTGCACGTGGTCGAGAAGCTGAACCGGATCATGCGCGCCGAGCGCAAGCTTCAAGCCCAGAACGGCCGCCTGCCCACGAGCGAGGAACTATCGCGCGAGCTCGACCTGCCGATCGACGAGATCGACCAGATTCTGCGCGCTGCCCAGACGCCGGTCTCGCTCGAGAAGCCGGTCGGCGACGAGGAGGAGTCGGAGTTCGGCCACTTCATTCCCGATTCCTCGACGCTGCTCCCCGATGAGGCGGCCGAGTTGAGCATGCGCCGCGAGACGCTCCAGCGCCTGCTGCAGTGCCTCTCCTATCGCGAGCGCCGTGTGCTCGAGCTGCGCTACGGCCTCGGCGGCGAGCATCCGCGTACGCTCGACGAGGTCGGCGGTGCCTTCAACGTCACCCGCGAGCGAATTCGCCAGATCGAGAACCAGAGCTTGAAGAAGCTGCGCGCGATGGCCGAGACGCTGAAGTTGCGCGAAGTGGCCTAGGCGCTCAGCCGGCGTCGAGCACCGAGCGGTCACCCGCGCGGAGGCCCCCGATCAGGCGCCGGTAGGCGCCGGCCGAGTCGCGGCCCATCGAGTCGCTGGCGAGGATCTTCGCGCCCCGCTCGCGATCGACGCCATGGATGCCGAAGCGAGGCTGGTAGGAGCCCCACTCGTAGTTGTCCGTGAGCGACCAGTGCAGGTAGGCGCCGATCGGCAAGCCCTCGTCGAGACCTCGGGCGACGGCGGCCAGGTTCTCGCGCAGGTAGCGCGGCCGGTCCCAACCGTCGACGCGCTCGTAGCTGTGTCCGTTTCGCACCCGGTTGCAGAGCCCGCTCTCGACAACCCATAGCTCGAGCGGGCGCTCGCCGGTCAACGCCTCGGCCGAGAGAGCCAGGTTGGCACGCGAGTACCGGGTCAACCCCGCCGGGTACACGACGTCGTCCCAGAGATCCGCATTCGGTCGCCACGAGCGGCCACCGGCGGTGCGGCGGCCGGGGCGCCGTATGTGGTTGGCAGCGACCGGGTCGTAGTAGTCGATCCCGAGCACGTCGAGAGTCCGGTCCCAGGAGCTGGCGTAGACAGCCTCGACAAGCGGGCGCAGCGCTCCCTCGGGATCGTCGGAGCCGCGGCGGGCGCGCGGAGAGAGGCGTTCGTACCGCTGCGGCAAACGGGCGATCGGTGCGGCCGCGGCCGAGTTGCGCCTGACCAGGCGCTCGATCGCCCTGACCGGAGCGATGGCGCCGTACCAGGCCTGGCGCTTCTCGGCGATCCAGGCGCCGAGGTCGTCGCGGGGCACTCCCGACGAGCGCGCCAGCAGCAGGTCGATGTACAGCCGGTTGGATTCATACACGCTGTTCTCTGAGGTGTTCGTGTGGACGATCGCGTCGGGCCGGTGCTCGTGAATCAGCCCGTAGGCGCGGATATGGGCGGCGAACATGTGCGCCGAGCTCGTGAACGTCTCCTTCCAGGCCAGGCGGCGCCCGGGCGGGTGCATGCCGAAGGCGTAACAGAGCTGAGCGAGGATGGCGATCTCGTTGAAGGTGATCCAGAGCCGGCAACGACCGGCCAGCCGCTCGAGCACCTGCTCGACCCAGGCCGCGAAACGCTCGGGCGACTCGGGCGAGAGCCAGAAATCAACCCCGAGCCAGGACGGGTGGGTGAAGTGGTGCAGCGTGATGAGCGGCTCGAGCCCGCGCTCGGTGCAGGCGTCGAGCATTCGTGCGTAGCGCTCGAGGGCGGTCTCGTCGATCTGTCCCTCCTCGGGTTCGATGCGCGCCCACTCCAGCCCGAGCCTGAAGGTGTCGCAACCAAGCGCAGCCGCCAGGTCGAGCTGCTCCTCGTAGCGATTCCAGAAATCGACCGCGATCCCGGAGGGCTCGACACGACCTTCCCGTTCCCACCAGACCCAGTTGTTGGCCGGCTCGCCCGGGCCGTTCAGCCCGCCTTCGATCTGGAAGGCGGAGGTGGCGACGCCGAAGCGAAAACCGTCCGGAAGTAGCGGTTTTTCGGACTCTGCTTTTCGGGGCATCGATCGGAACGATACTACGAGCGGCAGGCGGGCGAATTCGAGGCGATCCAGGCCGTTTTCTTACCGACGCCGAGCGCGATCGTGGCGATCCTGCCGGACTCGATGTCGAACCAAAGCTTGGTTCCGAGCCGGTAGGCGAACTCGTTGCCGGTGGCGAGCGACACTTTCACGGCCGACGGATAAGCCTTCTTCACGACGGAGCTCTTTCCGCAGGGGCCGACGCCTTTGGCCGTCTTGTAAGCCTTGCTCTTTGCGACGATATAGCGCCCCGAGTTCGTGCCGGTCTTGAAGTAGACCTCGATCGCGCCGCGTTGGTACTTGAGCCGAGTGAGCCCTTCTTGGAGGTTCTCGACGCGCTTGGGCTTGCCGTAGGCCACTTTGTAGGCCGCCCGGCTCTGGCCTAGCTTGCCCTTGCCGATCGACTTCTTGGTGATCAGATGCGAGCTGCCGGCCAGCGCTACCGAAGCGGCCGCGAGAGCGGCGATGACTGTGACTGTTATCGAGCGCATGCCCTTACCTCGGCGAAATTCAAGTATTCGATGAGTTCGGTCCTTCATCTTGCCCCTTGCACAGTATGCGGCGGGTCTGCTCGCTAGTACACTCGCTCGCGTGAGCGGAGAGTTACTGGCAGAGCTGGCGGAATGGATCGCCATCCCGAGCGTGAGCGCCGATCCAGCCTGCGCCGCCGATGTCGAGCGCGCCGGCGACTGGCTGGTCGCCAAGATCCGCGCGGCGGGCGGCGAGGCCGAGAGAATCGACTGGCAGGGGCAACCGCTCGTTCTAGGCGAGATCGCCGCCTCCGGCGGGCGCGAAGCGCCGACGGTGCTCTGCTACGGACACTTCGACGTTCAGGCGGTCGATCCACTCGAGCTCTGGGAGTCGGAGCCCTTCTCGCTCGTCGAGCGCGACGGCTGGCTCTATGGGCGCGGCAGCGCCGACGACAAGGGGCAGCTCTTGATGCTGCTCGAGGCGGCCCGCTCGCTCGCCCGCGAGAACGCTCTACCGGTCAATGTCCGTTTCGCCTGTGACGGCGAGGAGGAGGTCGGTGGCAGCTCGATCGCCGATTTCCTAGCCGCCGACGAGCGTGGCGCGGACGCCTGCCTGATCTTCGACACGTCGATGATCGAACGCGACGTTCCCGCCTTCACGATCGCCACCCGCGGCCTCGCCTACTTCCACCTCGAGCTCGCAAGCGGCGAGCGTGACCTCCACTCGGGGGTTTTCGGCGGCGCTGCGCTGAACGCGTTGCACGCGCTCACCGAGACGCTGGCGGCGGTGCTTCCGGCCGGCGGACACCTGCCCGAGCCCCTGATGGCCGGAGTCGTGCCGCCGAGCGCCGAGGAGCTGGCGGCCATCTCGGCACTACCGGTCGGGGAGCGTGTGCTGGCCGAGCAGGGCGCCCGTCCAGCCGACGAGAGAGCCGCGACGGAGCTCTACCTGCGCACCTGCGCCTGGCCGGCGCTCGACGTCAACGGCATCGAGGGCGGCTCGCCGCGTTTGCAGAAGACGGTGCTGCCGGTTCACGCCGAGGCTAACCTCTCGATCAGGCTCGCTCCGGGCCAGGATGCGGATGTCATCGCTTCGGCGCTCGAGCGGCTTCTGCGCGAAGCGGCTCCCGCCGGTGCCGAGCTGCGAATGCAGCTCCTCTCCTCGAGCGCTCCGGGGCTGGTTGACCAGAACGCGCCCGCTATCCAGCTTGCCCTGGCGGCGTTCGAGCGCTCCTTCGGCCGCCGCCCGCTGCTCGTGCGCTCGGGCGGCACGATGCCGATCGTGCCCGCGCTCCAGGCGAAGGGCATCGCGGCGATCGTGACCGGTTTCGATCTCCCCGAAGGGAATATCCACTCCCCCAACGAGCGCCTCTGGGCGGGCTACGTCGAGCCCGGCATCGCGGCCGCCAAGGCGATCCTGACCGAGCTTGGAACTCGTCTCAAAACGAAGCACTCCGCCGCCTGACCGCGCTCGGCGGCGCGATGCGTTGTCCTTAGGGTCTATCCCGTCAGGTCTACACGGCCGAAGCGGCCGCCCCGCGGCGGCCAGTGCCCGCCCGGATCGCTTGCCGCACTACCAGTGCGCCTTCACGGCCCGTTCGACCCCTGTCATCCACGGCTTCAACCACTTCAGCCGCGCATCCCTAACGGGATAGGCCCTGGTCGCGCCCGTAGCCCCAGCTACGAACACGACACTGCGTCCTAGCCTCGCACCCACCGATCACACCCAGTCGCCGGGTCTTCATCCCGAGACGAGCTCTTGGAATCTCTTGCTAGGCCGTGGCCTCGGCGGTTGCGTGGTGGTGCCCGCAACCGAGCCAGCTGTGCCCGAACGTGCTCATCTCGTGGATGATCGACAGCAGCCCGCTCCCCTTATCGGTCAGCGAGTACTCGACCCGCGGCGGCGATTCCGGATAGCTCTTTCGCTCCAGAAAGCCCTCGCGCTCGAGCGTGCGCAGGCGCTCGGACAGCGTGCGTGGACTGATCCCCGGGCAGGCGCGCTCGAGCTCGCAGAAACGCCGGGCACCCTCGGAGAGGTCGTGAACGATCAGCGCCGTCCACTTGGCGCCGATGATCTCGGCGGTTGCCGCTACGCCGCAGCAATCGGTGGCATGAACGTCCGAAAGAGTCCGCATAGAGGAGATTCTACACTAAAACTATCCCTTTTATAGTAGCCTCTCGACGAGATCTGGCCACCTCTCAACGCCTCGTCCCGGGACATGGTTCGCGTCGCCCCGGTCGTCGGCTTGACGGCGCGGTGTTTACCGGTGAGACTCCCGCCATGATCGATCACGTAATCATCGGTGTCACGGATGTCGACTCGGCGAAGAAGTTCTACAAGGCGGCGCTCAAGCCGCTCGGCTACACGCTCGGCTTCGAGGGCAAGTGGGGTGCGGGCTTCAAGAACGCCCAGGGCGCTCCCGACTTCTGGATCCGCCCGGAAAAGACGATCACTCCCGTACACGTCGCCTTCCGCGCCGAAGACCGCGCTTTGGTGAGCGCGTTCTACGAGGCGGCTATCGCAGCGGGCGGCAAGGACAACGGGGCTCCGGGGCTACGCCCTCATTACGACGAGAACTACTTCGGCGCCTTCGTCTTGGACGCCGACGGCCACAACATCGAGGCCGTCTGTCACAAGCCCGCGGGCTGATCCGACGCCGTCTCGGTGGACCAGAGCTGAGCCCGATCGCGGCGGAGCTCATCAGTGGCGTTGACGCTGATGTGATCGAGCACGGCGCGATCCCGTCGAGAAGGACGATCCCCCCTTAGGGCGAAAAGACTTCTCCGCGGGGGAGCGGCAAGCTGCGACGAGTCTCCACCTCCGCTCCGACCAGCCGAAAAATGGGGGGAGTTCGAGCTTTGAGAGAAGCCCGGAAACAGACTGCGTGCAAATGGGGACTGCGCTGGCAGTCCGCAGTGATTCCGAAGGCCTGGCGATGAGCGCCATGCTTGGCTCCTCGCGCCGCGACGCTCGAGCTCGTCTTCGTCTCGAAGGCGGCGAGATCATGCTCGTCGAGCGGGGGACGTTCAGGTATTGGATGGCGCGCCTACTCGCGCAGCTCGAAAGGCTCTTCAGTCCGTCCAAGTCGCGCCTTTAGCCTCTCGTATTCCTTGGCTGGGGGCGACGAGACGCGGTGCCGGCCCGAGGCGAGCTCTAGGGTCGCAGCTGCGAGGTGTCGACCACCTCGAAGTCCGCCCCGCGGACCGCGCCGATTGTATGCAGGGCGTCGTCGTTCCAACGGCGGTCGGGAGCGCCCGAGATGTACCAGTTCGAGCCGTTGTCGGCGACGATCATCCCGTAGCGCTTGAGCGCCGTGAGAATGATGCGCACCTGGCGCGGAAAGCCACTCGTGTCGAAGTCGGCGCGCAGTCGAACGCGCAGACCCATCGGCGGCAGGTTGGTATCGGTTTTATCGCTGGCGAAGTGCCGCGCGGGGTAGATATAGGCGCGGCGCGTGTTCTCGACCGTGAAGCGCAATGCATGGCTGATCCGGCCGCGGGCGACCTCGTCGTAGCGGGCGAGCCCGGGTAGGATCGGTAGTCCGGCGGCGTCGGCTGAGGTCCAGCCTGCCGGTCGCAGCTTGTTCGAGCGCAGGTTCCAGATCGCGCCCGAGCCGGCGCTCCAGTCGCTTGCCTTCTGGCGCAGCGCGTAGAGCTCGTACAGCCGGCAACTGTTGCGATCGACGATCAACGCGTGCCTGTCACTACCGGCCTCGATCTTCACCTTGGCCGGGATCGGATAGGGCTTCTTGTCGCTTTCGCTTGCGTACTCGAAGCGAACGCGGTAGCGCTTCGTTTTCTTGTTGGCGATCGTGTAGGGAATCCCGTTCGGGCGCCCGTTCCAGACGGTGCCGAAGTCGGGATGGAGCCCAACGTCGAGTCCGATCGAGTTGAGAATCGCCTGCGAGTTGGACACCACCGGCAGCTTGTCGACGCGCTTGCTCCAGACGTTGGAAGCGGGAAAGAGAGAGCACCTCAGCGCCCCGGGAAGGCGTGGGCTCGTAGCTGCACCAGCGCTCGAGGCAAGCGCTAGAACAGCGATCAATACGGCTCGCGCCCCCTTCATCCCTGACCTACTCTTACATCAAGTCTCGGGAAAAGGGAGCCCCCATATGGCGCAGATGACAATTCACGTTCGTACCGTTCACGACGCCAACTTCTCGGTTGGCTGGGCCGGCAAGCACTCGCTGACGATCGATCGGCCCGAGCAGGAAGCCGGCTGCGGCTACGGCTTCTCGGGCGCCGATCTTCTGCTCATGGCGCTCGGTGCCTGCTATGTGAACGACCTCCAGCTGGAGGCCAAAAAGCGCGGAATCACGCTTCTCGGCGCTCGCGTCGTCTGTGACTGCGATTGGGGCGGTGAGCCCGTGCATGCCCAGAACGTCAGGCTGAGCGTTCGTATCGAAGCGGAGGCGGACGAAGACGAGATTCTCGAAATGGCCGAGCTCATCGACCGGCACAGTCGCGTGCACAACACGCTCCGGCTCGGAGTCGAGATTCCAACGGCCGAATGTGAGGTCGTCTCGGTCGAGGTCGAGGCGGAAGAGCCTTAGGGCCTATCTCGCTAGGTCTGGGCGGCCGCTGGCGCCGCGGGGCGGCCGCATCGGTCGCGTATCCCTAACGGGATAGGCCCTTAGAAGCTCTAACACAATGAGCTTTCGAGCTTTCGCCAACAGATGAGACAGCAGGCGAGGGCGAGGAAGGCCTCGTGGATCTCATGCCTGCGATCGGTGCGGACGAGTAGCCGGCGACGGTTGTGAAGCCAAGAGAAAGTGCGCTCGACGACCCAGCGTTCCTTCCCGAGTCCCGAGCCGTGGGACGTCTGACGGCGGGCGATCACGGGTTCGATCCCTCGCGCTCTGATCTGGCGGCGGTGCCCGTCTGAGTCGTAGCCACGATCGGCAAGCAGACACTTCGGGCGCTTGCGAGGTCTACCGCGGCGGCCCCTGACCGCCGGGACGAGGTCTATCAACGCAAGCAGTTGGGTGACATCGTTTCGGTTGCCGCCGGTGAGCGTCCACGCCAGCGGGACGCCGCCGGCGTCTACGAGCAGGTGGTGCTTGGAGCCTCGGCGAGCGCGATCGACGGGACTGGGACCCGTTTTCGAGCCCCCTTTTTGGCCTGTACGTGGCTGGAGTCACAGATGGCTCGCGACCAGTCGAGCTCACCGGCGGCATTCAGCTCCGCCAGAAGAAGTGAGTGCAGGCGCTCAAAGACCCCTGCCTCCTGCCAGGCGTGAAGACGACGCCAACAGGTCATGCCGCAGCCGAAGCCGAGCTCGCGCGGCAGATGCTCCCAGCCGATGCCGGTGTGCAGGACGAAGAGGATCCCCTGCAAGGCGCTTCGGTCATCGAGCGGCTTCCGGCCCGGATAGCGGAATCTCCGCTTTCGCTCCGGCAGCAGGGGCTCGATCCTCTCCCAGAGCTGATCCGAGACCTCCCACAGTGGCTTTCTCATCGGCATCCCTTTCAGCTTGACGACGGATGCCGACAACTTCGTGGCCGAGAGACGGGTCCCTTCATTTAGTTAGAGCTTCTTAGTCCGGTCGCCGGCTGTGCCTGTCGTCGCGATGCCCAGGCAGCTCGAGCTGTGGGTAACGGCCACGGATCTCGTCTATGAAGGCCGCCAGGCGCTCGGCCAGCTCGGCGTCCACGATCTCGAGCATGTTCTCGGCGTTGCGCTCGCCCGAGCGCGAGAGATTGAAGCTTCCGAAGAACACGGCGTCGTCAGCCACCACGATCTTGGCGTGCATGAAGTCGTGCACGCTCTCCGGCGTCCAGGGCGTCGAGCGCTTGCCGTTCCAGGGCGTGTGCGCGATCAGCGAGCGTAGCGCCGGCTCTTTCCAGCCCACCTGCGGCTTCGCGCGCCACTGTTGAATCACCTCGGCGATCTGCGTGGCGTCGAGTACGCCCGCTATGTCGAGTTGGCCCCGCGCGTGATTGCCGCTCAGCTCGGCCAGCGTGCCGAGGATCGGGCCTGAGGTGAGGACCGGCGAGGCGATACGGATGCGACGCTTTGCCTGGCCGAGGCGCCGCGCGATTCGGTGCGCGAGCGCCTCTCCGTGCCCGGGCGCGAACCAGGGCCGAACGCAGTGACCCTCGATTTCGATCGGTGCCGAGTCGACGTGGCCGGAGTGCTCGACGTCGCGCTTCTGCCACAGCTCCTCGAAGTTCTGCTGGTAGCGAGCCGCTAGCTCCTCGGAGCGGACGATCGCGATCAGATTCTCCTCGCGCGCCCAGGAATCGTCGGTCCAGTTGGTCGAGCCCGTCAGCACCGCTTCGCCGTCGCGGACGACGTACTTGTGGTGCATCAGATCGGGAACGCCGGGCACTCCGCGCGTCTCGACCGGAAGCGCCTCTACCAGCTCGGGTCGCGAGATCGGGGGTCGCGGAACGGCGATCTCCTTGCCAAACTCGACGTTGTAGACAAGGCGCACGCGTACATTGCGCGCGAGCACCTCGGTCAGTGCGGCGTGGATCGGCGCCGCGTGCTCGCTTTCCAAGTGCACGTCGTAGAGCGCCAACTCGAGCGATTTCTTGGCGGGGGAAAGGAAGGACGCGATCTCGGTGGCCACACTGGCAGGATCTTGCCCGCCGTCGCGTAGCTCGGTCAGCTCGATCATGGCGACATTCTCGCAGCTCAGAGACAAGGCGGCGGGAGCAAGAACCGCAGCTCTCTCTAAGAGTTGGTGCCGTGTGGCCGGCGTCGACCGAGCAGGTAAAAACGGAGAGAAGCTGCGTACGAGAGCGGGGCGGAGCCAACCGAAGATGCGGCTGCGGAACGGTTTGTAGCTGCCGGGCGGTGCTAGCTAGATGGTGTTGGGTGTCGGCCGGTCGTTCCAGGTTTCGCGGGCGATCTTCCAGTCACCGTCGGCGGAGCGGCGCAGGATGTGCAGGCCTTTACCGTGAGAGACCCGTAACTCGCCCCCGCTCTTCGGTTCCAGGCGCCAGCTGTAGCTGAAGCGATGGAAGGCCAGGTCGCCGGCGACCTCCGTCTCGTTGTGCTTGAAGGCGAGCCACTCGACACGCCACTGCTCGAGGAACTCGTGCAGCCAGGCGTGAAGTTCCTCCCCACCTATCGACGGAAGCCCTGGTGGAAGAAACAGCGCATCCTCGGTGAGCACTGAGAGATAGCGCTCGATGTCGTCCTCGCCGATCGCCGCCACCTCGGCGTCGATCACGCTGTCGATTCGCTGCTTCTCTTGCTGACCCTCGACCTTCTCAGCCACGTTGATTCTCCTCTCGTGGCGATCTGTCCGTTTTTCCCAAGAGCGGGATTCTACGTCGTCCGGCCTGAAGCGCGGTCTCGTCAGGTCGATTCCGGTACTCCGCGGTTCTATGAGTCTCGATTCTCCTGCCTCTCAATAAGACCGTTGTGAGAGATCGAGGTCTCGCCCATCCGAACGAGGGGCTTGGAGCCCGCTACGCTGAGCCGGTGGATCCGCTCGCCTCGTTCTCGCCGAAGACGCGGGCCTGGTTCGAGGGCAACTTCGCCGCTCCGACGCCAGCGCAGGAGCTGGGCTGGCCTGCGATCGCGAGCGGCAAGAACGTCCTGATCCAGGCCCCGACCGGCTCGGGCAAGACGCTGGCGGCCTTCCTCTCGGGCCTCGACCGGCTGAACGAGGCGCCGGGCGAGGGCCTGCGCCTCCTCTATGTCTCGCCGCTGAAGGCGCTCAACTACGACGTCGAGCGCAACCTGCGCGGGCCGCTGGCGGGGCTCGGCTCAGAGCTCCGGGTCGCTGTCCGCACTGGAGACACGCCCGCGAAGGAACGAGCGGCGATGCTGCGCAAACCGCCGGACATCCTCATCACCACCCCGGAGTCGCTCTTCCTGCTTCTCACCTCACGCGCGCGGGAGACGCTGAGATCGCTCGAGACGCTGATCCTCGACGAGGTGCATGCCGTAGCCGGGACGAAGCGTGGGGCGCATCTCGCCCTCTCGGTCGAGCGCTTGGAGCGCCTGGTCGCCAGGCCGGTTCAGCGGATCGGTCTCTCGGCCACGCAGCGGCCGCTGGAGGAGATCGGGCGCTTCGTCTCGGGTGGCCGTCCGATCGAGGTCGTCGACGCGGGCTCGCGCAAGCAACTCGACCTCTCCGTCTGCGTGCCGGTGCCCGACATGCGCGAGCTCGGTCAGGCGGGCTCGATCTGGCCCTCGATCTATCCGGAGATCGTCGAGCTGGTGCGTGCCCACCGCTCGACCATCGTCTTCGTCAACAACAGGAGACTGGCCGAGCGCCTGGCGCTCCGCATCAACGAGGTCGGGGAGGAGGCGCTGGCACGCGCCCACCACGGCTCGCTCGCCCGCGAGCAGCGCACCGAGATCGAGGAGGGGCTCAAGCGCGGCGAGCTGCGCTGCCTGGTTGCCACCTCCTCGCTCGAGCTCGGTATCGACATGGGCGCGGTCGACCTGGTCATCCAGGTCGAGTCGCCGAAGTCGGTAGCGCGCGGGCTGCAGCGGATCGGCCGCGCCGGCCACACGCTCGAGGCCACGGCCAAAGGACGTATCTTCCCCAAGTTTCGGGGCGATCTGCTCGAGACCGCGGTCGTTGCCAGCCGCATGCGCGAGGGGCTGATCGAGGAGACGCACATCCCCCGCAATCCTCTCGATGTGCTCTGCCAGCAGATCGTCGCGATCTGCGCCGAGGAGGAGATCACCGTCTCCGACCTGCACGAGCTGGTCTGCCATGCCTACCCCTTCGCCGAGCTCTCGCGCGTCCAGCTCGAGAACGCTCTCGACATGCTCGCCGGCCGCTACCCCTCGGACGAGTTCGCCGAGCTCCGTCCGCGCATCGTCTGGGACCGGACGGCGGGCGTTATTCGCGGTCGTCCCGGAGCGCAGCGCCTAGCGGTCACCAATGCCGGCACCATCCCCGATCGCGGCCTCTACGGCGTCCATCTCGTCGACGGCGGCGGGCGGGTGGGAGAGCTCGACGAGGAGATGGTCTACGAGGCTCGGCAGGGGCAGGTCTTCCTGCTCGGCGCCTCGAGCTGGCGGATCGAGCAGATCACTCGCGACCGCGTGCTCGTCTCGCCGGCGCCGGGCGTCCCGGGCGCGGTGCCGTTCTGGAAGGGCGAGGGAGTGGGGAGGCCGGTGGAGCTGGGCGAGGCGATCGGGCAGGCCTCGCGTGAGCTGGTGGCGCTACCGGACGAGACGGCACTCGAGCGGCTGCGCGGCGAGTTCAGTCTCGACGAGCGAGCGGCCGAGAGCCTGCTCACTTATTTGCACGATCAGGCCGAGGTGACCGGCGCTCTCCCGTCCGACAAGACGATCGTCGTCGAGCGCTTCCGGGACGAGATCGGCGACTGGCGTGTGGTCGTTCTAACGCCGTTCGGGGCGCGTGTGCACGCACCCTGGGCGCTCGCGCTCGGGGCGCGTCTGCGCGATGCGCTCGGAATAGAGGCGCACGCCATTTGGTCGGACGACGGCATTGCGCTTCACCTTCCCGACGTCGATCAGCCGCCCGCACTGCACGAGCTTCTCGTCGGGCCCGACGAGATCGAGGAGCTGGTCGTGAACGAGGTCGGTGAGAGCGCGCTCTTCGGTGCTCGCTTCCGCGAGAACGCGGCCCGGGCGCTTCTGATCCCGCGCCGCCGTCCCGGCCAGCGCACGCCGCTCTGGCAGCAGCGCCTGAAGGCGCAGAGCCTGCTCGAGGTCGCGCGGCGCTTCCCGTCCTTTCCGATCGTGCTCGAGACCTACCGCGAATGCTTGCAGGACGTCTTCGACCTGCCCGCGCTCAAGCAAATCCTCCAGCGCCTGCAAACGCGCGAGCTCGATCTGGTTGAGGTCGAGACGCCGTCCGCCTCGCCGTTTTCCAGCTCGCTCATCTTCGAGTACGTCGCCTCCTACATGTACGAGGACGATACGCCGCCGGCCGAACGCCGCGCCCAGGCGCTCTCGCTCGATCGCGAGCTCCTGCGCGAGCTGCTCGGCCAGGAGGAGCTGCGCGACTTGCTCGACGCCGAGGCGGTCGAGGAGGTGGAGCGCAACCTCCGCGGGGCTCCGCGCGATGCCGACGAGCTGCACGACCTCCTCAGGCTGCGCGGCGATCTGCGATCCGGTGAGTTCGACGAAGCCTTCGCGGCCGTGCTCGAGGCCGAGCGCCGGGCCGTGCGCGTGCGCATCGCGGGCGAGGAGCGGCTGATCGCCGCCGAGGACGCCGGGCGCTACCGCGACGCGCTCGGCGCGATGCCGCCCTCAGGGCTCCCGGACGCCTTTCTCGAGCCGGTCGCAGGTGCGCTCACCTCGCTCGTTCGCCGTTACGCGCGCGGGCGCGGTCCCTTCACAACCGCCGAGGCTGCCGGGCACTTCGGTCTCGAGCCCGAGGCGGTCGAGCCGCTCCTGAGCGAGCTCGAGCGCGAGGAGGCGCTCGTACGCGGCGAGCTCAGGCCGGGCGGGAGCGAGCGGGAGTGGTGCGATCCCGACGTGCTCAGACGCTTGCGCCGCGCCTCGCTGGCACGGCTGCGTAAGGAGGTCGAGCCGGCCGAGCCGGCGGCGCTGGCCCGCTTCCTGCCCGGCTGGCAGGGGATCGACCGGCGCTCGACGCTGCGTGAGGCGCTCGTTCCTTTACAGGCGCTCTCGCTCCCGGTCTCGCTCTGGGAGTCGGACCTGCTGCCGCGCCGGGTGCCCGGCTACCAGCCCGCGGAGCTCGACCAGCTCTGCGCCTCGGGCGAGGTTGTCTGGGTCGGCGCGGGGCTCGAGCGCGTCAGCATCTACTTCCGCGAGGACGCACGCGTACTCGGTCAACCCGCGGCTTCGCTCCGTCCCGAAGGCCAGGCGCCGGAACGGATCCGCGCCGCGCTGACGGGCGGAGCGTTCTTCTGGGACGAGCTCCTCGGCGCGGCCGAGCTCGATCCCGAGCAGGCGTTGCCGGCGCTCTGGGATCTCGTCTGGGCGGGCGAGGTGACGAACGACTCCTGGCAGCCCTTGCGCGCCGCGCGCCGCTTCGAGGCTCAGCGCTCCGAGCGACGAGTACGCCGTTTCGCGCGCTCGCGCGCGCAGGCTCCGGCCGCGACCCAGGGCCGCTGGTCGCTCGCGCGTGCCCTGTTCGGACCTGCGCCTGAGCCTGGCACCGGGGCGGGGCTAGACAGGAGAGCTTTGGCCGAGCTCCTGCTCGAGCGCCAGGGAATCGTCACTCGCGACGGCGTTCGCGCCGAGGGGATCCCCGGCGGCTACGGCGCCGTCTACGGCGAGCTGAAGGCGCTCGAAGTGCTCGGGCTCTGTCGGCGCGGCTACTTCGTCGAGGGGCTCGGCGGCGCTCAGTTCGCGCTCCCCGGCGCGGTCGAGCGCCTGCGCGAGCTGCGACCGCGCCAGGGCGCCGAAGCCGAGGCGCTCGTGCTCGCCGCCGCCGATCCTGTCCAGCCTTACGGTGGCGCGCTTCCCTGGCCCGCGCGCTCCGCCGGTCGTGCGGCTCGCGTTGCCGGCGCTCACGTCGTGCTGCTCGGCGGCGAGGCCGTGCTCTTCGTCGAGCGTGGCGGCCGCTCGCTGCTTCCGCTTCGCGATCCCGACGAGTCCTGGCTGCGCCCGGCGCTGGAGGCCCTCGTCGCTCACGTTCGCCGGCGCGAGATCAAGCGCCTGGCGGTCGAGCGCTTCGACGGCGAGCCGATCGTGACGAGCGAGATCATGCCGCTTCTACTCGAGGTCGGCTTCGCCGCCGGGCCCAGGCGCGCCGTGTTGCGCGCCTAGCCGAAAGCTGCGCCGGATGGGTAGCCGGATGCCGCTCGTCTAGCGAGCGAGCAGCAAGCGCAGAGTCAGATTCGCCGCCGGGAAGTTCCGCAGCTTCGCTCGCAGCAGTTCCGCAGTCATTAGGTACCGCCTTTCAGGCCGCCAGTACGCCGGGACACAGCTTTACTCCTCGAGCGGCCGCGGCCATCCCCCGATGGGGCGGTGTCTCTGACAAAGCCCTCGAACGAGGGAAGGGCGCTCTATTAGGGCCGATCCCACTAGGCCTACACGACCGAAGCGGCCGCCCCGCGGCGCCAGTAACCACCCAGACCGTTTGACGTACTTACCAGTACGCCTTCACGGTCCGTCCGGCCCCTGGCATCCACGGCTCAACCCCTTCGACCGCGCATTCCTAACGGGATCGGCCCAAAGCGCTCGAATGCAGGAGTGAAGGTCCGAACTGCGTACCGGGAAACATGGCAATCCGCGCTCCTTACCTGTATCACTCGCTGCGCCTCTTCTGCCTTGGAGCATTCTCCGAGCTGGAGACCGAGATCTCGCACGGCGCCGAGGTTCCATTCGCATTCGAGGAGCATGCTTCTCCGGGCCGACCCTCGCTGTACGAGTACCGGCCGCTCGTGCGCGGCTTCGTCGAGAAGCGCTCCCAGCGGCTGATGGCGCTGGGAGATGCCCAGGCTGCGATTGAGGATCTCAGGCACGAAAAGACGGCCGCGATCTTCGCGCGCGCCCACGCCGGCGAGCAGCTGCCCGAAGACGAAGCACTCTTCATGACGGTGCTCTTGCCCGTGCTCGTCGCTACCGCCGAGGGATGTGGCGGCTTCGACTGGCACGACGATGTCTTCGACCGTGCCTACATCGAGCTCGAGGGCTCTCTCTTCGGCGGCGAGCGAGCCTATCTAGCGGTGGCGCCGCTGGTCGGTCTCTCGTTGGGCGCGCAGGTCGGTCTCGGCGATGGCATACGCGTTCGCCTCTCGCCCCCCGGTGAGCTCTCCGCCTACTGGCCCGAAGCGAGCGGAATATTGCCGCGTGAATTCGGGCGCCGCGCCGACCGCCTAGCGGTGATCGAGCTGCGGCGCGATCTCGGCGCCGATCAGATCGAGGCACCCGACGCTCCGGCCGAGCTGGCCGACGCGGTCAGCGCTCTGCGTCTGGCGACCGCCGGCGCCATTGCCGCGGGACCGGTGTTGTTTGAGCGGCTCGACAAGCAGCCCTACGGTATCCGGCCGATCCTGCCCATCGCCGCTACGGAGCCTTATGGCGAGCCGACGCGTCTCGATCAATTCCGCGGCAAGCTGGCGCACGACCTGCGTGCTCGCATAGCCCAGGCCGACGAGGATCGCGAGCTTGCGGAGGCGCTCGATCGCTGGGAACTGTCGCTTTTCGCCCAAGAGCCGTTCCGTTCCGAGCAGCTGCGCGAAGCCCTAACCTCGGTGCTCGGTGCTAACGAGGGATTGGCGATAGCGGCGCTCAGGGCTGCGACTTTGCTCGGCGATGGATCGAGCGAGCGGGCTGACCTGCGCGTGCGTCTGCGTGCGCTCGCTGGAGGCGAGCCGGCGGATAAGAACACGAGTGACGCGATTCGGCGCACTCTGGTCGAGGTGCTCATGCACGGAAACCGCGTGCGGATGATCGAGGCGCTCGACGAGTCGCTGCTCGGCTTGCGTCCGCGCCCGAGCCGCTCGATGGCCATACGCGCCGCCGCCAGTTAGCGCGCTCCAGGTAGTCGTTTCGAGCTCAAGAAAGCGTATGGCTGCGAGCATCTCGGTACTCGCTCGCGCCTCTTCGCCGCTGTGATGCGTGTTTCGGCTCGGATTGGGCACATTGTCGTAACGCACTCCGGGCCTAGTCTCCCTGCGTGGAGGAAGCGCGTGCCGTCATCGCCAGGCTCGATCGCATCGAGGCGATGGAGCTAGCGCAGGAGCCGGTTGCGCTCCTTCTGAGTGAGCTCGAGCTTCTGGCGCTCGAGACGAAGCTCTGGTTGGAGCGCGAGGGGTCGGCTGCGGCTGCCGCTCGGGTCGCTCTCGAGCGCTGTCTACTTGCACTAGAGGGTGCCTCGCGTTCTTCTCTTTCTCCTCGGCAGCCGGGCGGCGTCTCGGTCGCCAGCGAGAAGCATTCGGTAGTCTGCCCGTGCGTTGAGTGAGACATCGGCGCACGAGAATCTCGTTCACTGGGACGAGGTCGCGGGCGAGCGTCGAGAGTCCGGGCACATCTCGGGAAACTGGCGCAGGCTTGCCGCTGCCGCCGGCTCGGTCGGAGTCGGTCTCTCGCGTATCCAGATCGACCCCGGCATGTGGTCGACGCCGGCGCACATACACGGTCGCGAGGAGGAGATCTTCTTCGTGCTTGGCGGTTCTGGGCTTCTCTGGCAAGAGGGTGTCAACTTCGACATCGGGGAGACAGATTGCTTCGTCTTCCCGGGCGGCATGGGGCCGCACACGCTGAAGGCGGGACCCGAAGGCCTCGATGTACTCGCCTTCTCGGAGAACATCGGCGACGCGGCTACCTTCCTGCCGCGCTCGAAGGTGTCCTGGCTGGGCGTGAGCTGGGTCGAGACGGGGGCTCTCGATTACCCCTCCACGCTCGAAGCTGCCCAGGGCGCCCCCGGGGTGAAGGAGTCGAGCTCGTTACGTCCGGCCAATCTCGTCCGGCTCAAGGACGTCCGCGCTGTCGGCGCCTCGAGGAAGACCGTGGGCCGTATCCGGCGCGATCTCGGTACGGCCGCGGGCTCGCGCAGCTCCGGCCTCCAGCACTTCGCGGTCGCACCGGGGAAGCTCTCCTGCCCGCCCCATTGCCACTCAGTCGAGGAGGAGCTGTTCGTCGTGCTCGATGGCGAGGGAGCGCTGCTTTTCGGCGACGACGAGTTCCCGGTCAGGCGCGGTCACGTGATCGCACGGCCGCCGGGGACCGGCGTCGCGCACGCCTTCCGAGCGGCGGAGAACGGGCTGACACTGCTCGCCTACGGGACGCGCCGGACGGCCGACCTCTGCTATTACCCGCGCTCGCGCAAGCTCTCCTTCCGCGGCCTCGGCGTGATCGGACGAATCACGCCCGTCGAGTACTGGGAAGGCGAGGAGTAGAGCAGCAAAGCGAGCCTGCCCCGCAGGCCCCGCCAGGACTCCGAGAAATGCCTGCTGAGAGCCCCGTTCGGCCCGCTCGGCCAGGTTCTCGCGTCTGGCGCTGTGGGCACCGTATTAAGCCCCTATCGGGCTCGCTGGTGTAATCGCGCCCCGGGTGCAGTTAATAGTGCCGGGAAAGCCTCGTATCTCCCGTACCATGTGATCTGTGCCGCGTCGGCAGAGGCACGGGACTCGGGCTTAGCCGCGAGCAAAGGGAAGGACTCCGTTTGAACAAGCCGAAGATGGAGCGCCGATGGGGGTCGCAAGCTTACTGTCGCGTCCGCTCGCACGGGCGCCTGAAGAAGGAGTGTCGATGGGGCGCGTGATCGCGTTCGCCAACCAGAAGGGAGGCGTCGCTAAAACGACGTCAACCCTCAACCTCGCGGTCGCGTTCGCAGAGCACGGTCTCGACGTCCTGGTGGTCGACCTCGACCCGCAAGGAAACCTGACTATGAGTCAGGGACTGAACCCCGACACGATCGAGCGCTCGATGTTCGATGTGCTCGTTCACCGCTTGCCGATCACCGAGATCATCCAGAGCCGCGAGATCGATGTGGCGGTCAGCTCGATCGACCTGGCCAGTGCCGAGCTGGCGCTCTCGAGCATGATCGGGCGCGAGCGAGCGCTGGAGAAGGCGCTCCTGCCGGTGCGGGATAGCTACGACTACATCATGATCGACACGCCGCCGTCGCTCGGCCTGCTGACGATCAACGCCTTCGTCGCCTCCGACGGCGTGATCGTGCCGGTGCAGTGCGAGTATCTCTCGCTGCGTGGGCTCGTTCAGCTCGAGAACACGCTCGCGATGGTGCGCGAGAACCTCAACCCGCGCGTCGAGATTCAGGGAATCCTGCCGACAATGTACGACCAGCGGACTCTGCACTCGCGCGAGGCGATCGACATCCTCCGGGAGAATTTCGGCGACCTCGTCTTCGACACGAAGATTCGCAAGACGATTCGCTACGCCGAGGCGCCGGTGAAGGGTGCCTCCGTGCTCAAGTACGATCCGAAAGGGGAGGCCGCGTCTTTCTACCGCGATCTCGCCAAGGAGGTGCTCAATGGCGCGAAAACGCGCAAGCATGCGTGACGGCCCGTTGGCGGAGCTCTTCCGCGCAACCGAGGCCGCTCAACGTCAGGTCGAGCGCGACGTAACCGCTCACAAAGCGGAGGAGCATCCCGCGCCTCCAGCTCGTCAGCCCGAGCCACCTGAGGAGACCGTTGAGCACACGCCGATCTTTGACGAGCCCGTGGCTCAAGCAGAGCCCTCTGCGCCCGCGGTCGACGAGAAGCAAGCTGCCTCTACTCCGCCCCCGGCGCCGGCTCCGACCTCTGCGCCGTCTCCACCGAGCGCTCCCGAGCCCGAATCGAAGCAGGTGAAGCCGTACGAGTCGCCGCCTCGCCCGCGTTACATCGAGCCGATCCCAGAGCCGCCCGCCCGCCTGCACCAGGTTGGTCCCGACGCGAGCGCCTACCTGGCCGTCATTCGCGTGGCGGGCGTCGGCGGTGCCGGCCTCAACGCCATCCATCGCATGATGGACGCCGGCATCTCGCAGGTCGATTTCGTCGCCATCAATACCGACATCCAGCAGCTCCAGATGAGCGACGCGCCGATCAAGATCCACATCGGGCGCGAGCTGACCCAGGGACTCGGCTCCGGCTCCGATCCGGAGGTCGGCAAGCTGGCGGCGGAAGAAGCTTACGATCAGATCAAACACGCGCTGCGCGGCTCGGACATGATCTTCGTGACGGCTGGCGAAGGCGGTGGAACCGGCTCCGGCGCGGCGCCGGTGGTGGCTCGAATAGCGCGTGAGCTGGGAGCGCTCACGGTTGGGATCGTGACGCTGCCATTCCGCTTCGAAGGCACCAAGCGTAAGTCCCAGGCCGACGTCGGAGTCGAGGAGCTTCGCCGCAACTGCGACACGGTCATCGTTATTCCCAACGATCGTCTGCTCGAGGTGCTCGACCGCTCGACTTCGATGCTCGAGGCCTTCCGCATCGCCGACGACGTGCTGCGCCAGGGCGTGCAGGGCATCTGCGATCTGATCACGATGCCCGGCCTCATCAACCTCGATTTCGCCGACGTGCGCACGATCATGAAGGACGCCGGCTCCGCGCTCATGGGCATCGGCTTCGCTACCGGCGAGAACCGGGCCAAGGAGGCGGCCGACCGGGCGCTACGCTCGCCGCTGATCGACACCGAGCTCGTCGGCGCGCGGGGCATCCTGCTCTCGATCGCCGGCGGCGAGGACCTGTCGCTGATGGAGGTGAACGAGGCTGCGGAGATCATCCGTCAGGCCGCGACCGAGGACACGAACATCATCTTCGGCGCCACCATCGACGAGAGCCTGACCGGTCAGATGTGGGTGACGGTGATCGCAACCGGGCTTCGTGGAGCGGGCGGTACGCAGAAGGGCTGGCGCGCCAACTTCGAGCCGGCTCCCCGCGGGGAAGTCGATCCGCTAGAGCCGCCCAGCTTCCTCAGAGACTGATCGGTAAACGCTCACTCTGGCGCTCATAAGAGGATTTTTAGGAGCGCAGACCGCACGGTCGCCAAATCAGGCGATACTCTTCTCGCTCGAGAAGCGGTCAACAAGGAGCCTTCATGCAGACAGTTGCCTTGATTCGTAAGTTCGTCGTCGCGATCGGCGTTGGTCTAGCGCTGGCATCGCTCCGGCTCGACATCCTGAAGCTGCGGGAGGGACTAGGCGCCACCTACTGGTCGAACTGGGCCGTTCGCCTTCTTTTGATCGCGTTAATCGTTGCCTGCGCCGGTCTCCTGGTCGCCAACGTCATCCGCGACGAAGGCGATCGCTTCCTCGCCTCGGTGTCTGGAATCGGAGCGATTCTGCTCGGCTTCTTTCTGTTCATTCCCGTCGCGGTCGGCGTCGGCCATCTCGGCGAAATTGCGCTTGGCCCGAAGATCGGAGTCCTGGGGAGCGCTTTGATCGTGCTGGGCGCGCTTCCGCTGCGAGCTCTCGGCTCCTGGCAGCGCTCGCGCGAACAAAGCGGTCTACCGCTCTACGTGACCTGGCTGATCGCGGCGGTGGCTTCTGTTCTCGTCATCGTCTCGCTCAAGCTCGACACGGCCTCTTTCACCATCGCGTCGCCGAAGAGCCTCGGCCTCACCGGCCAGACTCCGCGTTACTGGGATTCCGTCGGCTTCACCGGAAATCATCAGCTCGGGATCTTCATGCTGGTGCTTGCGATCGTCGCCGTTGCCATGGCTCTGGGCGACGCCATCCTGAAGGCTCATGTTCTCGGTCGCTGGGCGCTCGCGGCATCGCTCCTGCTGCTCGGTTTGACGCTTTACTATCCTGCCGAGCTCGCCTTCCGGCGTCTCGTCTCGCTTGCGGGCGGCGGCGGGCTTGCACTCGAAGGCAGCTTACTGGCGGTCCTCGTGGCACTGACTGCAATCGCGGCCGAGCGCGGCGCTGTCGACCTGCGCAAGCTGGCGATACCCAGGCTCGCCGCGGTAAGCGGCGTCGGCCTGGCGCTGGCGGCGACCTTTACTTCCGTTTGGGGAGGAGCGAATACGGGCTCGTACTGGGTTGACGGGACGATGGGCGGGTTGCCGTTCATACTGATCGTTCTCGGCGGCCTGCTCCTGGCGACCAGCTTCGTCTTCCGGCGCCGCTGGCTCCTGTTTTCCGCGAGCATTATCGGCTGGCTGCTCGTTGGCTATTTCGGCACCTACGTGATCCAAGCTGCGCCCAGCCATCTCAACACGCTCGGACCGGCCGCATGGCTCGGAATGAGCGGCGGGGCTCTAATGGGTTTGAGTACCGTCTCGTTGCGCAGCATGGCGGCCTGGAAGCGACGCTCGCCGAGCATGACGCTCAGGCGCCTCGTTCCCTGGCTCGCGACCGGAATCGGAACCGGGATACTGCTGGGCTCTCTATGGCTCGCGACGGAGGCGCAACCTTTCGGAACGAAGATCTCCGATACCTACTGGGACTCTGCCGGCGATCACTCGCTTGGCATCGCGATGCTTGTACTTGGCGTCTCGACGCTCGTCGCTCTCCTCGGCGCGCTGATCACCCGTCTTTCGATTCTGAGCACCTGGGCGCTGGCCGCGTCGCTCGCGCTGCTCGGGATCTCGCTCTTCATTCCGGTATTGGAGGCGTTCAACCATCTCGGTACGCTTCGTAGCGGCGCCTGGCTCGCGCTCGTCGGCTCTCTTCTCGCCAGCGCGGGCGCTGTGGCGATGACGCTGCCGGAGCAGCTGCTCGGGCAAGCGGAGTCGGAAGGGGCCGGGAAGGCAGCCTCGCCGCGGGCTCGCACACCGCTCAGGGGTAAAAAGCAGAGAGTCCCCGAGACGCGCCGGGCCCGGTAGTCGGCGCTCGACTTCGCGCTAAAGAGCTGGTTTCAAATGAAGCACTCCGCCGCCTGGCCGCGCTCGGCGGCGCGCTGCGTTGTCCTCGGTCGCGCCCGTAGCCCCCGGCTACGAACGCGACGCTGCTATCGGAGCTCGGCTGGAAACAGAGAACCACCGACTGAGCACGATCTCGCGGCACGAGGACGTCGTCCTCGGTCGCATCCGTATCTCTGACCGATACGAATACTCCCTGCGTCCTTGCCTCGCACCACGATCTCGCACTCATCCGGCGCCCCTCCGTCCCCAGCCGAGCTCCCTAGCATCACATCCACCGATCACACCCAGTCGGCAGGTCGTCAATTGAAAC
>Ga0066798_10000271_pt1 | contig 29274 bp, 27 predicted proteins | sample PersoiDNA2013203_FD_70961 | JGI IMG/M metagenome (GOLD analysis project Ga0066798, IMG submission 70961) | Permafrost soil microbial communities from the Arctic, to analyse light accelerated degradation of dissolved organic matter (DOM) -... | ecosystem: Environmental > Terrestrial > Soil >... | reverse complement strand
ACTTTTAATTTCATTCCCCTTCTCACTACAACTACAACTCCTCCAGCATCGCTCCCACGACATACCGCATATCCCCTCCTCTTCGCTCGACTTCAACACTCACAACAACAAAATGCCAACTCCTCGCCAGCATTAGCGCTAAGCTAACCCTCTAGCTCAATTCAACATCGAACAAAATGACGGATGACGGATGCTTACGTTGCTAGGTATTTGTATGCAGCTCCATCGTTGCAATTTCAAATTTTCCTTCGCATAACAATGGGATGACTCTGAGACTTTTGTCGATCGCATCATTAATCAGTGTCTGTTCTTCCTTGCGTGGCCGGTGCAGTACGAAGTCGGCTACCGGTTGTTGCAGGCCGAGGCTGCGCGGATGGCCGATGCCGATGCGCAGGCGCCAGTAATCTTGTGTGCCAAGCGCAGCGGTGATGTCCTTGAGGCCATTATGGCCGCCTGAAGAGCCGCCTTTCTTGAGTTTGGCGGTACCGGGCGGCAGGTCGAGTTCATCGTGCACGACCAGCACTTCTTCCGGTGCAATCTTGTAAAAACGCGCCAAGGCACCGACTGACTGGCCGGAGCGGTTCATGAAAGTCTGTGGTTCCAGCAGCCAGATTTCTTGACCTTGAATCGAGGTTTTGGCGGCCAGTGCATTGAAGCGCGTTTCGCGACTCAGGCGGATACTGCCGGCGAGGTTGTCGACTAGCCAGAAGCCAGCGTTGTGGCGCGTTTGCTCGTATTCTGGACCGGGGTTGCCGAGGCCGACGATGAGGCGAATGGACATACGTAATAAAAAGTGAGTAAAAAATGGGCAATGAGCGCAGATTATCGCGGATATCGAATCGCTGCGTCCATTTCTGGCCAAATTGTTATCAGATTTATTGGGAAAATCAGGCCGCAAGCGATTTATTTCGGGCATTTGCGTGAAATTTTCCGCTGTCAAGATTGGCGCATGCGGTTGAATTGCGTATCATCCAACGCTTGTTTTTCAATTCCTGGATTCATTGTCATGTTGCCTTCCATCGAACAACGTTTAGCTCTAGAACTCGTCGCCAAGCCCGTGCAGGTTGCTGCGGCGATTGCCTTACTCGACGAAGGTGCAACAGTGCCTTTTATCGCACGTTACCGCAAGGAAGCCACCGGTGGCCTCGACGATATCCAATTACGTCTGTTGGAAGAGCGCCTGCGTTACCTGCGCGAACTGGAAAGCCGGCGTGCTGCCATCATTGCTTCGATCGAAGAGCAGGGCAAGATGACGCCGGTATTACTGGATGCCATCGTGCATGCCGAAGACAAGACTCGTCTGGAAGATTTGTATCTACCGTACAAGCCCAAACGCCGAACCAAGGCGCAGATTGCTGCCGAAGCCGGTCTGACTGAGCTGGCGGATGCTTTGATGAATGATCCGACGCTAAATCCGGAAGAAGAAGCTGCAAAGTATCTGAAGCCGGCCTTTACTACCGACAATGGCGACAATCCAGGCGTGGTCGATGCCAAGGCTGCGTTGGATGGGGCGCGTCAGATCCTGATGGAACGGTTTTCCGAAGATGCGCAATTGTTGCAAGCTTTGCGCGAATACCTGACCGAGCACGGTGTGGTCGAGGCCAAGGTGGTCGACGGCAAGCAGGATGCCGGCGAAAAATTCGCTGACTATTTTGACTATTCTGAAACCATCGGCACGATTCCATCGCATCGCGCCCTGGCGTTGTTCCGTGGCCGTCGCGAAGAAATGCTGACCGTGATCTTGCGCCTGGATACCGAAGAAGAAAAACCAAAGTGGGATGCGCCGCACAATCCATGCGAAGGTCGTATTGCGGCGCGTTTCGGCATTAGCAGCAAGAGCCGCGCTGCCGATAAGTGGCTGCTCGATACTGTGCGCTGGACCTGGCGTGTGAAGGTGTTCATGCACCTGGAAACCGAATTGATGACCGGCTTGCGCGAACGCGCCGAAGCCGAAGCGATCAATGTGTTCGCGCGCAACCTGAAGGATTTACTGCTGGCAGCACCGGCTGGTCCGCGCGCCACCATGGGCCTCGACCCTGGATTGCGCACCGGCGTGAAGGTCGCCGTGGTTGATGCCACCGGCAAGGTGGTCGACACCACCGCGATCTATCCGCATCAGCCGCGCAACGACTGGGATGGTTCGTTGCATACGCTGGCCATGCTGGCCGAGAAACACAAGGTCTCGCTGATTTCGATCGGCAACGGCACCGCTTCGCGCGAAACCGACAAGCTGGCGCAGGATTTGATCAAGATACGCCCGGAATTGAAGCTGACCAAGATTGTGGTGTCGGAAGCTGGTGCATCGGTGTATTCAGCATCGGAATTCGCTTCCAAGGAATTGCCAGAACTTGACGTGACCTTGCGCGGTGCGGTGTCGATTGCGCGTCGGTTGCAAGATCCGCTGGCGGAATTGGTCAAAATTGACCCGAAGTCGATTGGCGTTGGTCAATATCAGCATGACGTCGGCCAGTCGCAATTGGCGCGTTCGCTGGATGCTGTAGTCGAGGATTGCGTCAACGCCGTTGGTGTGGACGTCAATACCGCATCGGCACCGTTGCTGGCGCGTGTCTCTGGTCTGAATTCCAGCGTCGCGCAAAGCATTGTCACCTATCGGGACATGAAGGGCATGTTCACTTCGCGTGCCGCCTTGCGTGAAGTGCCGCGCTTGGGCGACAAAACCTTTGAGCAGGCAGCCGGTTTCTTGCGCGTGATGAATGGCGACAACCCGCTCGACGCTTCGGCAGTGCACCCGGAATCGTATCCACTGGTACAAAAGATCCTTACCGACATCAACAAGGACCTCAAGGGCGTGCTCGGCGAAGCAGCTTTGCTGAAGTCACTCAGCCCGGCCAAGTATGCCGATGAGAAATTCGGCGTGCCAACCGTGACCGATATTCTGAAGGAGCTGGAAAAGCCGGGCCGCGATCCGCGTCCGGAATTCACCACGGCGACCTTCAAGGATGGCGTCGAAGAAATCCGCGACTTGCGTCCGGACATGATTCTCGAAGGCGTTGTGACTAACGTTGCAGCATTCGGCGCGTTTGTCGACATTGGGGTGCATCAGGATGGGCTGGTACACATCTCGGCATTGTCTAACACCTTCGTCAAAGATCCACATACAGTGGTCAAGGCGGGGCAGGTGGTCAAGGTCAAGGTGCTGGAAGTCGACGAGAAGCGCAAGCGCATTGCGCTGACCATGCGGTTGTCCGACAGTGCGCCGATACCTGGTAGCAAGCCCGAGCAACGTGGTGATCGCAACGATGCGCGTCGGCTATCGCAACATCAGGGACAGCAATCGCGTCAGCCAGCACCGGAGAACAGTGCAATGGCGGCAGCATTTGCCAAATTGAAGGGTTGATGTAGTTCAATAGCAGATGAAAAAAGACGCGGAAATGTCCGCGTCTTTTTTTATGTCTGTTGCACGTGCTGGAATTGCACCGGAAGGGCTTATAGCTCTTCCACCATGAACAAGCGCCGATGCTCCCGCATCGCATACCGGTCTGTCATGCCGGCAATATAATCGGCGACTTGTCTGGCTTGATGACGCAGGTAATCACTTTGCTCGGTCTCATTGCCAACTGATTTGACCTGATAGTCGGGCGGCAGCAGGGTGGGTTGCTGAAAAAACGCATTGAACAGTTCGGCAATGATGCGACGCGCCTTGCTGGTCATACGATTGACTTGATAGTGTCGATATAGGTTCTGGCGCAGGAAGCGTTTCAGCACAGCGGCTTCTTCATGCATCGTTTCCGAGAAAGCGATCAATGGTGCCGCGTTGCGCACATCGTCGATGTCGCGCGGATTGACTGCTGCAATATTGGCTTGCGAGGTATTGATCAGATCGACAATCAGCGTATTGATCATGCGCCGCACCGTTTCATTGATGGCGCGTCGGCCGCTGATGCCGGGATAAGCAGTTTCCGCTTCGCGCTGATGGCGTGCGAAAAAGTCGACTTCGTTGAGCTGCGGGATGCTCAGCAAGCCGGACCGCAAGCCATCATCAATATCGTGATTGTTGTAGGCAATTTCGTCGGCTAGGTTGGCCAGTTGCGCTTCCAGGCTTGGTTGTTTCTTGTCGATGAACCGTTGGCCGATGGTGCCCAGTTGGCGTGCATTGTGTAGTGAACAATGCTTGAGGATGCCCTCGCGCGTTTCAAACGTCAGGTTGAGACCGTCGAATGCGCCGTAGTGCTGTTCCAGATCATCAACCACGCGCAGGCTTTGCAAATTGTGCTCAAAGCCACCGAAGTCCTTCATGCAACTGTTGAGTTCGTCCTGGCCCGCATGACCGAATGGTGTGTGGCCGAGGTCGTGCGCCAGTGAAATGGCTTCAACCAGATCTTCGTTGAGGCGCAGGTTGCGCGCGCATGAGCGGGCGATCTGTGCCACTTCGATGCTATGGGTGAGCCGGGTACGGAACAGATCGCCTTCGTGGTTGACGAATACCTGGGTCTTGTATTCGAGCCGGCGGAATGCCGTGGAGTGAACGATACGGTCGCGGTCGCGCTGATATTCAGTGCGTGAGCCGGGCGCTGGTTCCGCATGGCGACGACCATGCGAAGTGGCCGAATGCGCGGCATAGGAAGCGAGATGGAGCGGTGCGTCTTGGTTCATGTGAGACACTCATTTCATCAATGTTTTCAACGGCGCCGACATCCGTTGACGGTGTGCCGCTTATTGCTCGGTGCAGGCCGCCAGCGTTTGCAACAACAGTTCTTGCGGCACGCTGGTAATGACCGGCGCGCCGAGTGGTTTGAGCAAGATGAACTTGATCTGGCCACCTTCATTCTTTTTGTCGACTTCCATCAATTCCAGCCAGCGTTGTGTGCCGAGATTGGGCGCCACTACCGGCAAGCCGGCGGCTTTGACCAGTGCGGTCAGGCGATCACGGCTGAACGCATCGATGAAGCCGAGACGGTACGACAGATCGGCGGCCATCACCATGCCGCAGCCAACACCTTCGCCATGCAGCCATTGGCCATAGCCGAGGCCGGATTCAATTGCGTGGCCGAAAGTGTGGCCAAAATTGAGAATGGCACGCAAGCCGCCTTCGCGCTCATCCTGGCGAACCACATCTGCCTTGATTTCGCAGGAACGCTGGATGGCGTAGGCCAGCGCTGCATCGTCGCCATCTACCAGACGGGCGATATTGGCTTCAATCCAGTCGAAAAAGGCGGCGTCGATGATGGCGCCATGTTTGATCACTTCAGCCAGCCCCGCAGACAGCTCGCGGGGCGGTAGTGTATGTAGTGTCGCCGTGTCGGCAATGACCGCCTGTGGTTGGTAAAACGCACCGATCATGTTCTTGCCGAGCGGATGGTTGATGCCGGTCTTGCCGCCGACCGAAGAATCGACTTGCGACAGCAGTGTGGTCGGAATCTGTACGAACGGTACGCCGCGCATATACGACGCCGCTGCATAGCCAGTCAGGTCTCCGATGACGCCGCCACCGAGCGCAATCATCGTGGTCTTGCGGTCACATTTTTCAGCGAGCAAGACATCGAACACCTTCATCAGGCTGCTCCAGGTCTTTTCTTCTTCGCCATCGGGCAGCACGATGGTTGTCACTTGTTTGCCGCCGTCTTCGAGTAATTTGCGTACCTGCGCCAGATACAACGGCGCGACCTTGTCGTTGGTAACGATGGCGGCGCGCTTGCCAGCCACATGCGGTAGCAGCAGCGCCGGATTGGACAACAGACCCAGGCCTATGGTGATCGGATAACTGCGCTCGCCAAGTTCGACTTGCATGGCGATAGGCGTGAAAGTGTTCATGGCGGATTCTGCTGGGTTGGCGTAAGTAGTGTGCTCAGACTCGTTAGCGCAGGCTTCAGTCTGCGTATATGCCTCCAGGGCTGCGAGCTGCTTGGGTGTCAGTTCCAGTTGGCTCAGGATGGCCTGCACTAGGAACTGGACATTGGGGCGACCGGTTTCGACGATGAAGTCGGCCACTTCGCGATAAAACGGATCGCGCTGGCGCGATAGTTCTTCCAGCTTGCGGCGTGGATCGGCGGTTTGCAGCAGCGGGCGATTCTTGTCGCGGCTGGTGCGTTGCAGGATCTGGTTGACGCCAGCGCGCAGGTAGATCACAGTGCCGCGCTGTTTCAGGCACGCACGCGTATCGGCGCGCAGCACTGCACCGCCACCGGTGGCCAGCACAATATTCTCTTGCGCGCTGAGTTCTAGGATGACCTCGGCCTCGCGCTTGCGAAAACTTTCTTCACCTTCGATTTCAAAGATGACTGGAATTGAGGCGCCAGTACGCGTCTCGATTTCGTGGTCGGAATCGATGAAGCGCTTGTTCAGCTTTTTCGCCAGGGCGCGCCCTATGGTTGTCTTGCCGGCACCCATGAGGCCGACAAGAAAAATGCTTCCACTCATATACTTGGTTGTTCGCTGCGGGATTGTCCGAGCAGCCAGTTCCAGGGCGCTGGTGTTTGGTCTTTTCGCCTAGCCAGAAGAAACGGACTGCAACAGGCGATTTTACCGTCTGTTGCCATGTTGCCGGGAAAATATCGGGGAAAACTTGTCTTTTAGCACTGTTCAGGGTCAAAAATGTCCATCGGCAACGATTTTTGGGGTGAGAAAAATCAATAACTCGGTCTTGTTGCGGATTTTTTCGGTGCTTTTGAATAAATAACCGAGCAGTGGCAAATCTCCCAGTAAAGGTACTTTCGAGACCATATCCGTTTCGGTTTGTGTATAAATCCCGCCAATGACAACAGTACCGCCATTTTCGACCTGTACCTGAGTCTTGACATGCTTGGTATTGATCGCCAGGCCTCCCTCAGTGGCGACGCCTCGGCTATCTTTGCTGATATCGACGCTCAGAATGACGTTGCCATCGGGTGTGATTTGCGGTGTAACTTCCAGTTTTAGATTGGCTTTCTTGAAGGCAATCGACGTGGCGCCGCTGCTGGTCGATTGCTGGTAGGGAATTTCTTCGCCCTGTTCGATCAGGGCGGCTTGCTGGTTGGCGGTCACCACGCGCGGACTGGCCAGGATTTGCCCTTTGCCATTGGTTTCCAGCGCCGAAAGTTCAATATCAAGGATGCGATTAGCGCCGGCGCCGAACAGGCTCAGCGCGACGCGACCAGCATGGACGCCGCTCGAGGTGTTTGACTCGTTATTAGCCTGATTGTCGTTGCCACCCAGCTGCTGAGTACCGGACGACAAGCCTAGTCGCACTCCCAGCGCACGACTGAATGCATGATCGGCCTCGACGATACGCGCTTCGATTTCGACCTGGCGTGAGGGAATGTCAACCTGTGCCAGCAGCTTGCGCACCATGTCGAGCACGCTTCGGGTATCGGTCACGAACAACTGGTTGGTGCGCTGATCAATCATGGTGCTGCCGCGCCGTGACAACGCATGCGCTTGCTTCTGGTCATCCGCGTTCGGGCCCACGTCTAATAACTTGCGGAAAGCGTCGGCCTTTTGGTAATTGAGTTGAAACACTTCCGTGTGCAGCGGTTCCAGCGCGGCTATTTGCGAGCGTTGTTCGAGTTCATTCTTTTCCTTGGCCAGCAGTTCGCTACGTGGCGCGATCCAAATTACCTGGCCGTATCGCTGCATCCTTAATGCACGCGCCTGCAAGACAACATCGAGCGCCTGTTGCCAAGGGACATCCTTGAGTCGTAGGGTGACGGAGCCAGTGACACTGTCGCTGGCGACAATATTGATGCCGGTGAAGTCGGCGAACAGTTGCAGCAAGGCGCGCACTTCAATTTTTTGAAAGTTCAGTGATATTGGCGTGTTGTTGGTACTTGGCAGGTCGTTATTCTGGTTTCCTGGCGGTTCGGTGGCGGGTAGTGCAATGTTGATGATGAGCGTGTTCGCGTCGCGATCAACTTCATAGGGCATGGATGTCGTTAAATGAAGTACGACGCGTGTACGCTGTGCAGTCTGCGCAATAGCAAAGCTGTGTAGAACTGACGCGCGGCTACCAGATGGCCAGGTCAGATCATCCCGTCGGATTCCTGTAGCGTTGTCTGTATCGAGGAGATCAACGATGATGCGTGCAGGATGGGCTGTGAAAAAATGAGGGGGCATGACGCTTGTGCGATGCTTCAGTGTGATTTTGAGCGTGACATGGGTGGCAGAAGTGGCGGTGTTGATGGCGACAATGGCGTTTTTGCTAAGCGCTTCTTCGAAGGCTTCTTTCGCGTGGGTAGTGCCAACAAACAGCAACGCAAAGTAGCTAATAACGAACAGCCGTATGGACCGTCTGCTAGACCATTTTTTCATCATGGATTGTTCTCCATCGCTATACGCGCACGGTGTACTATCCATGCTCCATCGGCATCGGGTACCAATTCTTCCAACACGATAGCGTTTTCTGATATGTGTTCGATCATGCCGAACCGTTGCCCAAGATAATCGCCGGGGCTAACTTGATACAGTTTGTCTGCTACCTTGACCACGGCATGGCGTTTTTCACCGCCTGCCAGGGAGCCGATCATTTGTATCGAATCGAGTGCAAAATTTTCCAATAATTGTGGTGCCGTGCGTTGTGGTGGTCGTTGATTCTGGTCGACACTTGACTGACTCAGTTGGTCGGTTCGATGCTCGCCAAACGGTGAAGTTGTACCGTTCACCATATAGGGATCGGCATGAAAGCCCTGCGCCGGAGGCAGTGCGGCCAGTTGCTCGGGCGGTGGCGTAGGTGGTAAGTTTTCGTGTCCGGCTTGTGCCAGCCAATGGCGCAATTGTTGCGTTTGTTGTTCTTGTTGACAGCCACTCAGCACCAGAAGAGCGAGCAGCCAGATCGACATTGCGCGTTGATGATGTTGTCCACGTTTCATGGTCGCTGCTCAGGTTCGGTTTGACGATGGACGAAGACAGTAGCCTCCATACGTAGTAAATCACTGCCTTTTGACTCTGGGCTGATTTGTAGCTCTTTGAGTAACAAGGGGTGCGCAGATGCGGCAACTGCGGCGGCGAATTTGCCAAGGTCGTGGTAGTGGCCCAGCAAGCGCAGTTGCAATGGCCGTGCGATAAGATATTGCTGCGCAATGGGAGGGGCGGGTTTGGCAAGTTCCAGACGGAGTTGATGGCCCGCCGCGATGGTAGCCAGCTCACCCAGAATGATATTGAGATCGGTTGTGTCAATCAATTGTTGCTGACTTTGCTCGATAAGCTGACTGATTAGTTGCAATCGATTTTGAAACTGTGGCAGCGAGGACGTTTGCCGCAATTTCTGTTGATAGAGAATTTTTTGTTGCTGTTCTTCTTGCTGCGCACGTTGCAGTGCCGCAGTGCCAGGGGCCAGATAAACAAACCAGCCGGTTAGCAGTGGTAGCAAGACCATCATCAAAATCAGGCCATAGCGAGGCAGTCGCGGCCAAGAGGTCGGTGGCCGCTTTATTGATGCCAGCCATTGATCAATTGCCATTTTCAACATCATGGCGTTGCAGGCTCTGCCAATTTGGCTACGGTAATGATGAAGCTTTGGCGTTCGCCCAGTTGCGCGGTGTGGCGCAGTTGGGCGCCCGCCAGCATTTTCGTTTCATTGAACTTGCCGAGCATGCGCACAATGTCCTGATGTGATGCGGCGTTGCCGTGCAAGGACAGGTGATTTTGGTCTTGCTTGATCGCAGTCAGAACAACAGTGTTTGGCACACAAAGCGCCAGTTCGTTGAGCAGTTTGACGGCTTCGTTACGCTGCTGGTGTAAATGATCTAGCTTTGCTAGCTTGAGGCTGAGTTGCGCAAGTTGCTTTTGTAGCTGCACTTGTTGTGCAATTTTTTCGTCCAGTTTCTGGTGTCCGATTTGCAGAAGTTGTCTCCTGTGCAGCTGTGATTCGTTTTGTATGTGCTGGAGGACAATGCCAATCAACACTAAGATCACGCCGACCGAAAATGCAGCTGTTAATAATTGTTGTAAACGCCGCCTATGCTGTTGCTGCCGCATCTGTCGATAGGGCAGTAGGTTGATCCTGATCATATTGCCGCTCCGTTTTTATTGATGTTGCGCAATGCTGCGCCGCTCGCAGTCAGATAGGTCGGTGCTTGGGATTCCAGATGTTTGGGGTTGATGCCATCGGCCAGTTTGATTCCTGCGAATGGCGCGGCAAGGATGGCGTTGGTGCGGAATTGCCGCAGCAACATTGCACCGAGATCGATGACACAGGCATTGCTACCGCTGACCACAATCTGGTCTAGTTGGGATGTGCCGGTCTGTGTCAGCACGGTGCGTAATAAATCTGCTACTGCTTGCGGCAATGGTGTTGCGATAGTGCCTTTTGGGACAACCAGCAGGCGACAACTCGTCTTGTCGCCGCGTAGGTGATCATTGACGAACAAGGAGCAGTGCACTGCCGCATCCTCGATGCGCAGCATGGCAATGCGGTTGGGTCGCGACGTTGCGGGGACCGCAGCTTGCGCGTGCATCCAGCCGGCGTAGTCGGCATAGCAGGCAATATCGACTGCAATTGCTTCCAGCGCGAGTACTTCGACCATGGCTAATAGATCGTCCATGATTTCTTGTCGGACTGCTGCGACGAACAAGCTGGGTAGATCGCCAGGATGTGCTGGTGCCAACGCACAGAAGTCGATGCTCGCCTGCGTTAGCGGATAGGGCAGTATTTCAGCAGCATGGGCGCGTGCCAGCGCCTCCAACTGATCTTCTTCCTCGGTGGCTGTTTGTAGTGGCCTGAGCCCCATTACGGTCATCGCAGTGGGTAGGCTGATGACGATCCGGCGTGATTGAGCGCCGCTGGTTTCGCGCAAGGTGCGGACTGTGTCGATGAGACGCTCCAGATCGTCAATTCCATCATCGGTGATGACGCCGGCTGGTAAGTGAGCGCTGGCGTAGCGTTCCAATTGCAAATGCGGTTGACTGGAAAACTCCACCAGATGGATGTTGCTGCTGCTGATATCCAAACCTGCGATCATTGTCCGTTGGCGATTGAGCGGGGAAAACAGTTTGAACAAAAGAAGACCTCAAAACGCAATATGCGGCTAGTTGCAAAAAGGAAATGTTATATCTCTCGCAATATTTGGTGTATCGTAGCAACACGACTTGTTTTGAATAAATGTTTCCTCAATTCGGACCGAATCAATTTTCTATAATCGCGCTCCTCTACTGGTTTGTCTGCGTTTGGCTACTGTAGTTAAGGTGATATCGGGGCTCCTGTCCTTGCCCTGACGGCGTTGGAATCTGTGTAATTGGCGCATTGCTGATTTCTCGCGACATGCAAGTCGTTATAATGCTGAGATTGATTTCTTGAACCTAGCCTCACGAGCATGACCACCCCAGAAAATAGCGGCAAAGCACCGGTGCCCCCAAGCGCACCAAAATCCGCCTCAGTGCCCTCATCTGCCGCTGCAACCGCTGCAACCAAACGGCTGCACCCGCTTCTCCGGATTTTGCTGGCGAGTGTCGGTACCGTTTTGGCCCTGGTGCTGATGGGCGCACTGGTACTCGGTTTTGTGGTGACGCTGGCCTATCCCAAACTGCCCGATCTCGATTCGCTGACCGACTATCGCCCCAAGATACCGCTGCGGGTGTTCTCTGCCGATGGCGTGCTGATTGGGGAGTTCGGCGAAGAGCGGCGCAATCTGGTGCATTTCAAGGACATCCCCGAGCTGATGAAAAAGGCGGTTCTGGCGATTGAAGATGACCGTTTCTATGAACATGGTGGGGTTGACTACCAAGGCATCGTGCGCGCCACGTTTGCCAATCTCTCGGGTGGTAGCGGTGGCGCCAGTACCATTACGCAACAAGTGGCGCGTAATTTTTTCCTGACCAGCAATGAGCCAACCTTTTTGCAAAAAGCGTCGCGCAAATTTCTCTATGAAATTCCGTTGGCCTGGAAGATAGAGCGCAACCTGACCAAGGATCAGATTCTTGAGGTGTACATGAATCAGATCTATCTCGGGCAGCGCGCTTACGGTTTTGCTTCCGCGGCACAAATCTATTTTGGCAAGCAACTCAAGGAGTTGACGATTGCCGAAGCAGCCATGCTGGCCGGACTGCCGAAGGCACCGTCGGCTTACAACCCTGTGGTCAATCCGAAGCGTGCCCATGCACGCCAGCAATACATCCTGTTGCGCATGCGCCAACTTGGCTACATCACGGACCAGCAATATCAGGTCGCTAAGGATGAGCAGTTGAAGATCAAGACCGATAGCTCGGCCTTTGGTGTACATGCCGAATATGTGTCGGAAATGGCGCGCCAACTGGTCTACGCGCAGTTCAAGGACGACACTTATACGCGTGGCCTGAATGTCTTCACCACCATCACCAAGGCCGATCAAGATGCAGCTTATCTGGCGCTGCGTCGCGGCATCATCGATTATGAACGCCGCCACGGCTATCGCGGGCCGGAAGGCTATATGGAGATTCCGACCACCTCCAAGGAAGAGGCCGACGACGCGATTGAATCCGAACTGGCAGATCATCCCGATAGCGATGACTTGATCGCCGCCGTGGTGCTGGAAGCGACTACCAAGGAAATTACGGCGGTGCTGGCCACCGGCGATGAAATCAAGGTATCCGGCGCGGGTCTGGGTTTTGCCGGTAATTTGTTGAGCGACAAGGCGCCACCCCAAAAACGTGTCAAGCGTGGCGCCATCATTCGGGTGTTTCAGGATGGCAAAAACTGGATCGTGACACAGATGCCGGAAGTGGAATCGGCCTTTATCTCACTCAATCCCAATGACGGCAGCATTCGTTCGCTGGTAGGTGGTTTTGACTTCAACCGGAACAAGTTCAATCACGTGATCCAAGCTTGGCGTCAACCGGGGTCGTCGTTCAAGCCGTTCATTTATTCGTCATCGCTAGAAAAAGGTTTGTCGCCGGCGACCATCATCAATGATGCACCAATGACCTTCACCCAGACCGGCGGTCAGGTGTGGCAGCCGAAGAATTACGGCGGCAAGTTCGAGGGCCCGATTTCGATGCGGCGTGCCTTGCAGAAGTCGATCAATCTGGTGTCGATTCGCATTCTGGAGCGTGTCGGTGTCAAATATGCGCAGGAATACATTACCCGTTTCGGCTTTGATGCCGACAAGAACCCACCTTATCTGACGTTGGCGTTGGGTGCCGGCGCAGTCACGCCACTGCAGATGGTTGGTGCGTATTCGGTGTTTGCCAATGGTGGCTACAAGATCAATCCGTATCTGATTTCGAAGATCACGGACAACAACGGCAAAGTTTTGTCTGAAGCACAACCGGCCAAGGCTGGAGATGAAAGTAACCGGGTGATCGACCCACGCAACGCTTTCATCATGGATAGCATGTTGCGTGACGTTGTGCGGCATGGCACGGCGGTCAAGGCTTTGTCGCTCAAGCGTACTGACCTGGCCGGCAAGACCGGTACTACCAACGATTCGCTGGATGCCTGGTTTGCCGGTTATCAACCGAATCTGGTCGGCATCGCCTGGATGGGCTACGATCAGCCCAAGAGTTTGGGGGACCGCGAAACCGGTGGTGGTCTGGCCTTGCCGATCTGGATCAACTACATGCAAAAGGCATTGAAGGATGCGCCGATGGTTGATCGTGTAGTGCCGGGTGGTTTGATTGAGTCCAATGGCGAGTATTACTACACTGAGTATCCGCCGAATGGTAGCGTGCACGATCTTGGCATGGGCGATCAAGGTGCGCTGGCGTCGCCGGAAGAAGAAAAGGCTAAGAACCAAATGAAGAATGAATTGTTCTGACGCTGGCTAAGCTACGTTTCTCAATGGATTGGGCGAAAAAATGGCAGAGAATTCTGCCATTTTTTTCAACTAATCACCGCACCATCTGCATCAAGCAGCGTCGATGAATTGCCGGTAACCGCGCGCGCGCAGATCACATGCCGGGCAGGTGCCACAGCCATAACCCCAATCATGCAGGGCGCCGCGTTGGCCTAGATAGCAGGTATGTGTATCGGCGCGGATCACATCAACCAATTGCTGGCCGCCCAGTTGCTGCGCCAGTCGCCAGGTTGCAGCCTTGTCGATCCACATCAATGGTGTTTCGACTTTGAGATTGGTTGCCATACCGAGATTGAGCGCTACCTGCAAGGCCTTCATCGTATCGTCCCGGCAATCGGGATAGCCGGAGAAATCGGTTTCGCACATGCCTCCGATCAGTACATCGAGGCCACGCCGATAGGCAACCGTTGCAGCCACCGTCATGAACAGTAAATTGCGGCCGGGAACGAAGGTATTGGGCAGGCCATTTTCCTGCATGGAAATGGCGACATCGCGTGTGAGCGCGGTATCCGAGATCTTGCTGATCAATGACAAATCGACCATGTGGTCTTCGCCGAGCTTGTTGTGCCAGTCGGCTGAAAAACCGCGTATTTTTTGCAGTAGCGTCGGACGCACTTCCAACTCGATGGCATGACGCTGGCCGTAGTCGAAGCCAATGGTTTCAACTTTCTCGTAGCGCGACAATGCCCAGGCCAGGCAAGTGGTCGAGTCCTGTCCACCACTGAACAGGACCAGTGCGCGTTGAGGCAGTGAAGGGTGGGGAGATGCCATGTCAATGTTCCGTATTTTTTTCGAGCGATGTTATTTGGCTTACTTGTTCACGCTGGTGAGGGTTTGCTCGATAAAATCCCCATCTGGTTCGGTGAAGCGCAAGCGCACCGGATACCAGTCTGACGATGGCGCCAGCCAGATGTCAAGTTTTTGGCCTTTATTGTCCGGTGGTGGCGCACGGAACAGATGCACGGCGTTGACTTCACCTTTCTTGGTTTTGATCTTCTCGCGGCCAATGACCTTGAAACTCCACTGTTCTGCGTCGCGTGGGCCAGCCACGAAGAACAGCCATTCCGAATTGGGTGTGAACTTGTCGGCATTGCCGCGTGCGACCGCAATCAGTTGCCAGATGATGCTGGTGCGATCCTGTTCGCCGCCCTTGAGTGGGAAGCTCGCATCCGATTGTGTGAACGTGATGGTATTGGTGTCACGGTTGAAGGTGGTAGTGGTCGGTTCACGGCGGAAGCGTTTGTCGACGAAGGTGGTCGGCGCTAGGCCAAAGCTGTCGATGCTGCCTGCGCTGCTGGCTTCCAGAATTTTTCCAACCAGCATGGCGCGTGTTTCGGCGCTGACACTGTATTGGTTGTTGCTGCTGTTCCACTTGACCACGGATTCGCCGTTGACTTGCAAGCCGCTTTGTTGCGCTTCGATGCTATAGCGCAATTCGGCTGATGGTGGCAGGTTGACTTTGCGTTTGATTACGGGATGTTGCTCCGGATCGGCTGCCTGCGCGCCGCTGGCGAGCATGAACATGGCGCCGGTCAGTAGCGCTGCACGCAATGAACTCCTTAGCCAATAACGCTTGGGCGAACGGGGAAAAGAATGGCGGAGAGAGGAAGTGAGCATGTGAATTCGCTTGAAAAATCGGCAATGGCTGACGCGGCACGGCCATCATGGCATGCCGGGGATATTACCTCAGGTTATTTAGGGCAAGGCATCAATGATGTCGTCATTGCAACGCCATTGCCTTGCCAGTACCCTATAGTTTATAGAGTTTTGAGATTGGACAACGACATCTCCAAATAATCACCATTGGTTTCAGTAAATCGCAGACGCACCGGATACCATTGCTGGCTTGCTGCCAGCCAGATGTCGAGCCGCTGTTCATACGAGCCGGGGCGCGGCTGGCGCACCACATGCCAGGCTTGCACGTGACCAGATAATAGGCGGATATCTTCCCGGTCAACTACTTGCATGCGCCAGACCTCGCCATCGCGTACGCCGGCAACGAACAGATCAATGACCTTGCCGGCGGCAAACTTTTCACTATCACCGCGACCGATTGCCGCCAGTTGCCAGATCAGGCTAGCGCGGTCCTGCTCACCACCGACGCGCGGGTAAGTCGCGGTCGAGGCGGAAAAACTGACCAGATTGCGTTCCCGATCGAAATGGGTATTGCTGGATGCTCGGTTGCGTTTCTTTTCGGTATAGAGCTCCGGAGCGATGCCGAACTCATTGATGTCGCCGCTGCTGGTAAATGTCAGGAAGGTCACTTTGGCGAAGAAGCGGGCATAAACCTCGCCATCGATGGTGTAGTGCATGCCATCGGTTTTCCAGGTAAGCGTGCTGCTGCCAAACCAGTCCAGATTATCGGAAAACGCATGTACGTCGAAACTCAGTGCAGCCGATGGCGGCAGATCGATTTGATAGTGCGTGCCGCCATTGTCATCAGCAACGGGTTTGTCAGCGGCGAGCGGTTTGGTCTGGGGCGCAGTTTGCGGTTCTGGAACCATTACTGGCGCGGGTGCCGAGTCCATTGACGGAGTCTCGCTGGCGATAACGCTCGTCGTCGTTGGTGCTGCGGTGACGGTAGTCTCTGGTTGCGGCGGCACTGGGTGCGGCTTTCTCACCTTTGGTTTGGGTTTGGGCTTGGCCGCCGTTGGTAGTGACACTGGTTGTTGCGGCAGCGGCAGCGGACGGAGGGTGACGCTGATCGTAGATTGTGCTGCTTGATCTGAAGTGCTGTGGTCGAAATAGGTGCGTCCCCAGTGAATCACTAGCAGATGCAGCAAGGCCGTGAGCAGCAGTATCAATAGCACTGGCGCCAGCAGGCGACGTCGTGGTGGCAGGGAATCCTTGGCATCTGTCATGGCGTAAGTGTAGCGCGAGGAATGCCTGCAAGATGCAAAGGCGATGAGGAATCGTCCTCCGGCGTGCTGCAATTCATGACCGATGCCATTTTTCTGGGGGCGCTACAGTTGCGCACGCTAGCGAAGCAGCGCATCATCAAGCCTGGAAGCAACATGACAAGCACCAGGCACAGCCTGATACCAATACTCATACTAAAAGGGAGACCTAATGCTGAACCACGAGAACATGCCAGGCGCAGGATCGCTGACCGAGACCCTGGAATTTATGCGCAAAATGTGGGGCGGCATGGGAGCGCCGGCGATGGGTATTCCATCCCTGTCGGTTGACGAGATCAACAAGAAAATCGCCGACTTGAAAACCGTGGCGTCCTGGCTGGAACTGAATATGAACATGTTGCGCGCCACCATACAGACGATGGAAGTGCAAAGTGCCACCTTGTCGACCTTGCAAGCCATGGGCGCCATCCTGGCGCCGCAACCGGGGCAGGAAAAAAAGGCTGCGGCACCTGCCGCGGCGCCGTTCGATTTTTTCAAATGGCCTGAACAGGTCGGTAAACCGGCCTCCGCTCTGGAATCAGAGCCGCAAGCAGATGATGCTGCCGCAGCGCTACCTGAGGATGTGATCGCAAACGCTGCGCCCGCTGATGATGCATCGTCCGCGGCTGCGCCGGAAACCGGCAAAGCGACGACAACGCCTGATTATCAGGCCGCAATGGCGAACCCGAACGCCTGGTGGAACTTGTTGCAGGAGCAATTCCAGCAAGCAGTTGGCAGTGTACTGGCAGAGCAAGAGTCTGCACCGAAAAAAGCGCCCCCCGCAACTGCCAAAACGGCGAAGGCATCGGCCTCGGTAGTCAAAACACCTGCGCCGAAAAAAACAACAAAAGCCAAGGTCACGGCCAAAGCGGGCACACGCGCCAAATCGACTGCTGTACAATCACGCCCATCTAAGTCAGTCTCCCGTAAGCCTAAATCTCCTTGATCGACATAAAAAAATCACATCGCAACAACAACGCTTCGAATTGCACGCGTTGCCGTGTCTTGTCATCAAGCTGAAACGTAGCCGTTTTACTATGGGGCGGGGGAAATTCTTGGTAAAATCAATAAGTTAATTCATAGGCAAGGTCACAATGCTGTACCCAGAACTGTTTAAATCGCTAGAGCAAGTCCGCTGGAATATGGATAAAGATATTCCTTGGGATAAGTTCGATGCTTCGATGCTTTCCGACGAGCAAGCGCAAACCATTCGCATGAATGCCATTACCGAATGGTCGGCACTGCCAGCGACGGAGATGTTCCTGCGCGACAATCGTGGCGACAGCGACTTTTCGGCATTCATGTCGGTGTGGTTCTTCGAAGAGCAAAAACACTCTCTGGTGTTGATGGAATACCTGCGCCGCTTCAAACCGGAATTCGCGCCGACGGAAGAAGAGCTGCACAATGTGCGCTTTGAATTCGATCCAGCGCCACCGCTGGAAACCTTGATGATGCACTTCTGCGGCGAAATCCGCCTGAATCACTGGTATCGCTGTGCCTCCGACTGGCATACCGAACCTGTTATCAAGCAAATCTACAAGATCATCAGCCAGGATGAAGCCCGCCATGGCGGCGCTTATCTGCGCTACATGAAAAAAGCGTTGGTCGAAGTGGGCGATACCGCTCGTGCCGCCTTCGCCAAGATCGGTGTGTTGATGGCATCGGCGCGTCGTACCGAAAAGCCGCTGCATCCGACCAATCTGCACGTCAATCAGGCACTGTTCCCGAACGACACTGTGCAAAGCCGTTTGCCCGACCCGGAATGGCTGGAGCATTGGCTCGATACGCAAATCAAGTTCGATAGTGAGTGGGAAAAGAAGGTCGTTGACCGTATCCTGCATAACATGTCGTTGTTGTTTGAGCGCACATTCGAAACTGTCCAAGAGTTGAATCGTTATCGCAAAGAAGTCGTGTCGCGGATGGCGCCCTCGGGCTCACCTGCTGCCGCCTGATTCAGCGCGGTCGGTGCCTGCACTGCCGTGAGCTTGTTGAGGTAGTCGAACTGCTGAAGAAAAAAGCCGCACACAGATGTGCGGCTTTTTACATGGAAAAACGTTTTTGTTGAAGTGGACCTATGACTGATTTTGAAAACAAAGTATGCAGCCGCGCTGAACTCAAGGCGCGCATTGCCGCCCTGCCGCAGCCGGTAGTGTTGACTAATGGCGTCTTCGACATCCTGCATCGCGGCCATGTGACGTATCTTGCACAGGCACGCGCGCAAGGCGCTTCGCTGGTGGTGGCGGCCAATACGGATGCTTCGGTCAAGCGTCTGGGCAAGGGTGATGACCGGCCGATCAATACCTGTGAAGACAGAATGGCGGTACTGGCAGCTTTGGAGTCAGTCTCGTTGGTGGTGCCGTTTGATGAAGACACGGCACTCGAAGTGGTGCAGGAAGCGCGCCCGCAGATTTACGTCAAGGGTGGCGATTACGACATGACTGCCATTCCAGAGGGTCAGGCCGTGGCTGCCTATGGTGGCAAGGCCGTGGCAATTGCGTTTGAACATGATCGCTCGACCAGCAAGTTGCTGGCAAAAGTCCGGCGCTAAGACCGGTTTTCAATTACCACTTTCATGCAATTTGTCGAGACGGCGCAGGCATTTTCAGTTGCAGCTATCTGACCGTCCTTTTCTGCAGAACGGGTCAGTGATGCATATGCGTCATCGTCCCATCAGTGTCTGGTTTGCGATCTTCCACATACACCGACACTTCAAGTTTGCCGCCCTTTTCAAAGGTTAAGGTTAGCGGAATTTTGTCGCCGATTTTCAAGGGTTTGCTTAAACCGATTAACATGATGTGATAGCCATTGCCGGGTTGCATGGCGATTTTTTCCTTGGGCTTGATATCGATGCTGCCGACTTCGCGCATCTTCATGACGTCGCCCTGCATCGACATGGTGTGTACTTCGGCCGACTTGGCCACGGGTGAAGCAATGCTGACCAGTTTGTTGCTGGCGTTGCCTTTGTTTTCAATGCTCAGATAAGCACCGGCAGACGGCTGTCCTGGCACCGTAGGGCGCGCCCATGGATGACCGATCTCGAGGTCGCCGATGGTGTATTCATGTGCTTGCGCCGCTAGGCTCAAGGCTAGGCCCGCCAGTAGGGCAAGGCACTTGCTGAGGCGGCGCGTATGAAAAATTAGCATGGTAGTCCTTTGCTTAAAACGTAATGTGAAGTGGCTGGAGTTGCATAAAGTGCGGCTCAATCTTAAGCCGGTGGCGCTCTGGCCCGGTTGCTGGCCAGTGGCTGGCGCAGTCTGAAACCGTGCTGGATTGTCAGTTTGATAGGGTAGCGCAGAGCGGTATGGCGTGCGGCCACTGCCATGTTTGGCGGGGCCAACGCCAGCTGCTGTGCGCTACTGCAATACGGGCAATGCCGATGATTCGGCGCCGCTGGCGACAGTGGTGCATTCGCACTGGTGCCGCAGATCGCCATCGCCTTGATCTGCGCATTGCCGCTGCCCGCCCAGGCAGCCAGCGGCAGCAGGCTGCTGCCGGCCAGGCAGAGCATGGCAAACCAGGTAAACGCAGGACGAAGAATGGGCGGCATAAGCGTCCAATTATAGCAACTCGATCGGACTGGCCTGGGCGGAACCGCTACAGGCCTTGCTCGCAGCTGCTAGTGTGGGAAATTGTCGAAAATGTACGCCGATATACGAAAGATCGCGTGCAATATCGTATTTTCCCCCGAAATCAGACTTTTAACGGGGGTGTGCTTTTTTCCGAAAAGCGCGACGTAAATTGATTGTTGGCATGCTGTAAGCTAGACTTGGCGTCTTTTGCAGGTTTTGCCTACTAAATTGTTGAGGAGACGCTCATGTCCACCATGAAAAAAATGTCGTTGCGCGCACTGTTTTCCGCCCTGGCTTTGGCTTCGGTTTGTACGGTGCCCGCATTGGCGGCGGACAACAAGACCGTCATGGTGACCGCAATCGTTGAACATCCTGCCCTCGATGGTATTCGCGATGGCGTCAAGGATGAGCTCAAGAGCGAAGGTTTCGAGGTTGGCAAAAATCTGAAGTGGGAATACCAAAGCGCGCAAGGCAACACTGGCACTGCGGCACAAATCGCACGCAAGTTCGTCGGCGACAATCCTGATGCGATCGTCGCAATTGCTACGCCGTCGGCGCAGGCGCTGGTAGCGGCAACCAAGTTGATTCCGGTGGTCTATTCGGGTGTCACCGATCCGGTTGCGGCGCAACTGGTCAAGGATTGGAAGGCATCCGGCACCAATGTGACGGGCGTGTCGGATATGCTGGAACTGGACAAGCAAATCGAACTGATCAAGCAAGTCGTGCCCAAGGCCAAGCGCGTCGGGATGGTCTACAACCCGGGCGAGGCCAATTCAGTGGTGGTAGTGCGGGCCATGAAGGAATTGCTGGGCAAGTCAGGTATGACACTGGTGGAAGCTGCTGCACCGCGCTCGGTGGATGTCGGGTCGGCAGCCAAGAGCCTGATCGGCAAGGTTGATGTGATTTATACCAATACCGACAACAATGTCGTATCGGCCTATGAAGCGTTGGTCAAGGTCGGCAACGATGCCAAGATTCCACTGGTGGCATCCGATACCGATAGCGTCAAACGCGGTGCGATTGCGGCACTGGGCATTAACTACTATGACCTTGGTCGTCAAACAGGCAAGGTCGTGGCACGCATTCTGAAGGGCGAAAAGCCTGGCGATATCGCTTCGGCGACCAGTAGCAAGCTGGAATTGTTCGTCAATAGCACGGCGGCGCAAAAGCAAGGTGTGGTGTTATCGGCTGATTTGCTCAAGTCGGCCAAGACAGTCATTAAATAATTTCACTCACGTAACCAGGAAAACGCCCGTCTAGAGGCGTTTTTTCATTACATCGACAAGTACCCGAGGAGAAGACATGTTTGTATTAGCAAAAAACCTGCGTATGGTGTGCAGCGCACTGGCGCTGGCAGCTGTTTGTGCGGCGCCGGCGCTGGCCGCCGACAAGACCGTGTTGGTGACATCGATCGTTGAGCATCCGGCGCTTGATGCCGTGCGCGACGGCACCAAGGATGAACTCAAGGCCGAAGGTTTTGACGCCGGCAAGGGTTTCAAATGGGAGTTCCAGAGCGCACAAGGCAATGCCGGTACTGCCGGCCAGATCGCCAAGAAGTTCGTCGGCGACAATCCTGATGTGATCGTGGTCATTGGCACGCCATCGGCGCAACCGATGGTGGCCGCCAGCAAGACCATTCCTATCGTCTATTCAGCCATTGCTGACCCGATTGCGGCGCAATTGGTCAAGGATTGGCATGCCTCCGGTACCAATGTGACCGGCATGTCGCACATGCTCGATCCGGTCAAACAGGTGGAAATCATCAAAAAAGTGGTGCCCAATGCCAAGCGTGTCGGCGTCGTCTACAATCCGGGCGAAGCCAATTCGGTGTCGGCGCTCAACAGCGTCAAGGCCGTGCTGGAAAAGCAGGGCATGACGCTGGTCGAAGCGGCCGCGCCGCGCACGGTTGATGTCGCGTCGGCGGCCAAGAGCCTGGTCGGCAAGATTGACGTGATGTACACCACTACCGACAACAATGTGGTGTCGACATTTGAATCGTTGGCCAAGGTTTGCAACGATGCCAAAATCCCGCTGATCGCGTCCGATACCGGCAGCGTCAAGCGTGGCGCGGTGGCGGCATTGGGCGTGAATTTCTACGATCTGGGCCGCCAGACCGGTAAAATTGTGGCGCGTATTCTCAAGGGCGAAAAACCTGGCGACATTCCATCGTCGACCAGCAAGAACCTGGAGCTCTACGTCAATACCGCCGCTGCCCAGAAGCAGGGTGTGACATTGTCGCCGGAGTTCATCAAGTCAGCGACCAAGGTCATCAACCAATAAAATGCGTTGACTGCAGCTGGAAGCATGTCCCTGCGCGTACCAATGCACGGGGGCATGGATTCAGAAGACATTCGGCATCGGTCCGCATGCAATTGATATGCGTCGATGCCGAATGTGTTTTTTAAGAAAGTAAGTTTATGTCGTTGTATACGTTGTTGGGTGCACTTGAGATCGGCTTGATTTTCAGCCTGGTCGCACTCGGAGTGTTGATCTCGTTTCGCATCCTCACTTTTCCTGATTTGACCGTGGATGGCAGCTTCCCGCTCGGCGGCGCGGTGGCGGCGACCCTGATCGCTTCCGGTCATGATCCTTTCCTGGCAACGGCCGTAGCGATTTTTGCCGGTGCAGTAGCTGGTTTCATCACGGCCTGGCTCAATGTGCGCCTGAAGATCATGGATCTGCTGGCCAGTATTCTGATGATGATCGCGCTGTATTCGATCAATCTGCGCATCATGGGCAAGCCGAATATACCGTTGATCAATGAAGCGACCATTTTCAGCATCTTGTTGCCCGACTGGATGCCCGACTACGTCGAACGCCCGCTGGTGTTGCTGGTGGTGGTGATTGCCGTTAAGTTGCTGCTGGATTGGTTCTTTTCTTCCGAAATCGGCCTGGCCATGCGCGCCACCGGCGCCAATGCGCGCATGGCGCGTGCGCAGGGTATCGCCACTGGTCGCGCAACGTTGTTCGGTATGGCCTTGGCTAATGCACTGGTCGCTTTGGGTGGCGCCTTGTTTGCGCAGACCCAAGGCGGTGCCGATATTTCGATGGGCATCGGTACCATCGTGATCGGTCTGGCGGCCGTGATCATTGGCGAAAACATTCTGCCGGCGCGACGTCTGGTGTGGACCACGCTGGCCGTGATTCTGGGTGCAATTCTGTATCGCTTCTTCATTGCGCTGGCGCTCAATAGCGACTTCATTGGCTTGCAGGCCCAGGATCTGAATCTGGTGACAGCATTGCTGGTGATGTTCGCCCTGGTGCTGCCTATGGGCAAGCGCAAGTTGAAACTGTGGAAGAAGGGCCGCTGATATGTTGAAAGCCAAAGACCTGCGCATTACCTTCAATGCCGACACGCCAATTGAAAACCCCGCCTTGCGCGGCCTCGACCTGGAAATTCCGACTGGCCAGTTTGTTGCCGTGATCGGTTCCAATGGCGCTGGAAAATCGACTTTCCTCAATGCCATTTCGGGTGACTTGCTGGTCGACCAGGGCAGCATCGAGATCGATGGCATTGACGTCACGCGCAAGCAAGCCTGGGATCGCGCCGGCTTGGTGGCGCGTGTATTCCAAGACCCGATGGCCGGTACCTGCGAAGCGTTGACTATCGAAGAGAACATGGCGTTGGCCATGGCGCGCGGCAAGCGCCGAGGTTTCGGCTTTGCCATCAAAGGCAATATGCGTGAGCTGTTCCGCGAAAAATTGGCGATCCTCAATCTCGGTCTGGAAACGCGTCTGACTGACCGTATTGGCTTGCTTTCGGGGGGCCAGCGTCAGGCAGTCAGTCTGTTGATGGCATCGTTGCAGCCGTCACGGATCCTGTTGCTCGACGAGCATACTGCGGCGCTTGACCCGAAGACTGCCGCGTTCGTGTTGGAGCTGACGGCCAAGATTGTGGCGGGAAGCAAGCTGACCACCATGATGGTCACGCATAGCATGCGTCAGGCGCTTGACTATGGCGATCGTACTGTGATGCTGCATCAAGGCAAGGTGGTGCTCGATGTGTCTGGTCCGGAACGTGCTGGTCTCGATGTGCCGGACTTGCTGAAGATGTTCGAACGCACGCGTGGCGAAGTGTTGTCCGACGATGCACTGCTGCTCGGTTGATCGCTTGCGCTAAACAATAAAAAAGGTCGCACGTTGCGACCTTTTTTATTGTGTCGACCGTCACTTTTCAAGCGCCGCCAGCAAAACCGTTTTGGCGCCAGGCTTCATAGACCACCACCGCGACAGTATTGGAGAGGTTGAGGCTGCGATTGTCTGGACGCATTGGCAAGCGGATGCGCTGCCCAGTCGGGAACGATTCGCGCAATGCGGGTGCCAGGCCACGCGTTTCAGAGCCAAACACGAACACATCACCAGGCTCAAATGTCACGTTCGCAAATGGCGTCGAGCCGTGGGTGGTCAGTGCGAACATGCGTGCTGGATTCCATTCTGGATCCGCTTGGCGCCGTTCTAGAAACGCTTGCCAGTGTGGGTGTACCTGCATGCTGGCGTAATCGTGATAATCGAGTCCGGCGCGCCGCATTTTGGCGTCGTCAAGCGGAAAACCAAGCGGCTCGATCAAATGCAATTGCGCTCCGGTATTGGCACACAGGCGGATGATGTTGCCGGTGTTGGGGGGGATTTCCGGTTCGACCAGAACGACGTGAAACAAGTGATTCTCCTTGAGGCTGATTATTTCGAAATGGTGCGCGCGAACACGATATTGGTGACGCGCTGAGCGCCGTAGCGCTTGAGCGTGGTGGCGATGTCGTTGAGCGTGGCGCCGGTTGTGATAACGTCGTCAATCACGCCGATATGATTGCCACGGATATGGTTGATGGCACCATGCGGCACCGCAAACGCGCGCTGCATATTGCGCTTGCGCTCATCGACCGGCAGCGACGCTTGCGCCAGCGTGTTGCGCAGTCGCATCAGCAAATGCGGTTCGAGCTGGGCCTGGAAGCGTTGCGCTAGCGGTCGGGCAATTTCCAGTGCCTGGTTGAAGCCGCGCTCACGCAGGCGCTGTTTGCTCAGTGGGACTATCGTCATCAGTGGCGGCAGCGGCAGGCCGCGTGTGACTTCATAGTCGATTGCATTGCCCAGCATTTCGGCTAGCAACGGCGCCAGCGTCAGGCGCTGGCCGAATTTCAGCGCCAGCACAAGTTGATCGGCCGGCGCCAGATAGTCGGCGGCAACAATGGTGGCATCGAAGGCCGGACGATGCGTGAGGCAAGCGGCGCAACGGATGGCTTTTTCCGCCAGTGCAATAGGCATGGCGCACTGCACACAACGACGCGGCCGCAGCGCAAAATACTGGCGCCGGCACGGCTGGCACAAGGCAACGTCCCCGACCCGCCCACATAGAGCGCACGAAGTCGGCAGGCATTGTTGCAGCCAGCGCGGCAATTGCAGCAGACGTTGTGTGGTGCGGCGCAAAAACATCATGAAAAGTTGAGTGATTGTTTGGCAAGTACGACGATAACGTCATTTGCAGGCCGGATTGTAATATTCGCCAATCGGGGCCGGATGGATACCGAAAACAGCGAATTCGACTACACTAGCGGCGATTATCTCACTTTGTGAGCCGGTCTCTTTTCGATCTTGTCTGTTCTGCTTCCAATTCTTCATGTCCTTGCCCACACCTAATGCCAGCGCCAAATTGAGCGCACCGATTGATTTGCCGTTGGTGCGCCGGTTGTTTGCCGATCCGGCCCGCGTTGCAGAATCGGATTTTTTGCGGCGCGAAGTATCGGCGCGCATGTTGGAACGCATGACATTGGTCAAGATCGAGCCGCAACGTGTGCTGGACGCTGGTTGTGGTGAGGGCGCCGATCTCGTCGCCTTGCAAAAGCGCTTTCCCGATACTGACCTGATTGGTTTGGATGGCGCCTTCAACATGCTGACATTGGCGCGCCAACATCAGTTGGGCGCGCAGTCGGCGCTCAATCGCCTGTTCGGATCGCTGCAAAAATGGCTGCCCAAGAGTCAGCCCGGCGGTAGTCTGGCCTGCGCCGATTTCGCTCGATTGCCGTTTGCACCGAATGCAATTGACATGGTCTGGTCGAACTTGGCCTTGCACTGGCATCCGCAGCCTGACCGGGTGTTTGCCGAATGGCGGCGGGTCTTGCGGGTGGATGGCTTGTTGATGTTTTCCTGTTTCGGTCCGGATACCTTCAAACAATTGCGTAGCGCCTTTGAAGCCGTCGATCTGGCACCGCATACCTTGCCGTTTGTAGACATGCATGATTTTGGCGACATGCTGGTCAATGCAGGTTTCTCGACGCCGGTCATGGATATGGAAAATATTACCGTCACTTATGCAACGCCGCAGCGCCTGTTGCAGGATGTGCGTGCCTGGGGTGGCAATCCACTTGAAAGTCGGCGCCAAGGCTTGCTTGGGCGCGCCGCCTACGCACAACTATTGCGAGCACTCGAACAACTGCGTGATGTGGATGGAAAGATTCCACTGAGCTTCGAGGTGATCTATGGTCATGCCTTCCGCCCGGTGCCGAAAACCACTGCCAGCGGTGAATCGATCATCCGCTTTGATTTGCCGAGGAAATAACGCGTTGATTGTCAATGACTGCTGGTGACTTGGTAGGTTGTTGGCTTCGTTGTTTTTCGGTTTATTGTTCTTAGTTTTATGTGCTTTTTCTGCTAGCGGATAGCTTTTTTTCGGCTCTAAAATAGCGGATTCGCCGTGCTTGATCGTCTGGTAGTTGCGGTCGAAACGGGGTTTTATTCCGCTTGATCACATTTGTACTTACCCCTTATACTCCGAGGGTTTTTAGCTTGTCCGGACGTACTCGACCTATCGGTTTTGGAGGCGTATCGTGGTAAAGCGTGAGTGGGTGTTGAAGCGCAACTGTTCGATTGCGCCGCACCAATTGGGGCAGGTTTTCGTGATCTTATGCGCCTTCTCTCTGACAGTCGCGCTGGCCTTCACCTTGCACGGGGCCTGGTACATATTGTGTTTTTCTGTACTTGAGTTGTCCGCAGTCGGTTTTGCTTTTCTGATTTATGCACGTCATGCGACTGATCGCGAGCATATCGCGTTGGTCGAGGATTGCCTGCTGGTGGAGTTAGTCCAGGCAGGGAAAACGAGTTGCTTCAAGCTTGATCTGCATCAAATGCGTATTAATCCGAACATCTCAGGTAACCGCCTGGTTACGCTGGAATCGCAGGGTATACGTGTGGATGTGGGACGGCACTTGACGGAATGGAAGAGACACGAATTAGCGCAGCAACTTAAGCATGCGCTGATCGCAAGCAATGTCGTCAAGTAGCTGGCAAAATTCTTATAAATATTTTGGGCTTTTGAGGAAATCATGATAATTGCAAAGCGCCTTCATTCTTTGCTGCTTGGTGCGTCGCTTCTGGCTGCCAGCGTGCCATCCTGGGCCGTGGTCGATAGTCAGGGCGGTCCAGCTGTACTGGAGACTAATTTTCAACCGCCGGTGACACAGATTGCTGCGCAGATTTATGACCTGCATCACATGATGCTGATCATCTGTCTGGTGATCTTCGTGGCAGTTTTCGGAGTCATGTTCTACTCCATGTTGCGGCATCGCAAATCGCTCGGTCACAAGGCCGCCAGTTTTCATGAAAGCACGTCGGTAGAAATCGCCTGGACAGTTGTGCCGTTTCTGATCGTGATTGGCATGGCGCTGCCAGCCACCAAGACCGTGGTGGCAATGAAAGATACCTCCAATGCCGATCTGACCATCAAGGCTACCGGCATGCAATGGAAATGGGGCTACGATTATCTCAATGGCGAAGGTGCGGGGATTTCTTTCTTGTCCAACCTGGCTACGCCGCGCGAACAGATTACCGATGCATCGCTCAAGAAGAACGACAACTACCTGCTGGAAGTCGACAATCCCGTGGTGGTGCCGGTCAATAAAAAAGTGCGCATCATCACGACCGCCAATGACGTGATCCATTCGTGGACGATTCCTGCGTTTGGCGTCAAGCAGGATGCGATTCCCGGATTTGTGCGCGATACCTGGTTCAAGGCGGAAAAAATTGGTACTTACCGCGGTCAGTGCGTCGAGTTATGCGGCAAGGATCATGCTTTCATGCCTATCGTCGTCAATGTCGTCAGTGAAGCCGATTACAAGATCTGGGTCGATGGCAAGAAGAAGGAAATGGCGGCCAAAGCCGATGATCCCAACAAGGTCTGGACCATCGACGAACTCAAGACACGTGGCGAAAAAGTCTATAGCGCCAATTGCGTGGCTTGCCACCAGGCTACCGGAAAGGGTGTTCCCGGCGCGTTCCCGGCACTCGATGGAGACCCGATCGTCAACGGTCCACGGGCGCTGCAAATCACCACGGTACTCAATGGCAAGAACGCCATGCCGCCGTGGAAAGGGGTGCTCAACGATACCGAAGTCGCCGCCGTGATTACCTATACCCGCAATAGCTGGTCGAATAAAGCACAAGAAAATATAGTCCAACCAGCAGAAGTGCTGGCCGCGCGCAAGTAAGCCATCGCGTCAAAAAATTGGAATTGGAGATTGAAATGAGCACAACTGTCGCCGAGCACGGTCACGATCATTCTCACGCAGAGGAACACGCGCACGATCATCCACATGGCTGGCGGCGCTGGCTGTTTGCCACCAACCACAAGGATATCGGCAGCCTGTATCTGTGGTTCTCGTTCACCATGTTGCTCTCGGGTGGTGTGCTGGCCTTGCTGATTCGTTCAGAGCTGTTTCATCCTGGCCTGCAATTCTTCCGCCCCGAATTTTTCAATCAACTGACCACCATGCATGGTCTGGTGATGGTGTTCGGCGCCATCATGCCGGCCTTCGTCGGCTTCGCAAACTGGATGATTCCGCTGCAAATCGGTGCCTCCGACATGGCTTTTGCGCGCATGAACAATTTCTCGTTCTGGCTGCTGCCGCCAGCGGCGCTATTGTTGGCAACTTCGTTCCTGGTGCCGGGCGGTGCCACTGCAGCCGGCTGGACGCTGTATGCGCCGTTGTCGACCCAAATGGGCCCCGGTATGGACATGGCCATCTTTGCCATGCACATCATGGGCGCATCGTCGATCATGGGCTCGATCAACATCATCGTCACCATCCTCAACATGCGCGCCCCCGGCATGACCCTGATGAA
>Ga0066798_10000269_pt1 | contig 29362 bp, 27 predicted proteins | sample PersoiDNA2013203_FD_70961 | JGI IMG/M metagenome (GOLD analysis project Ga0066798, IMG submission 70961) | Permafrost soil microbial communities from the Arctic, to analyse light accelerated degradation of dissolved organic matter (DOM) -... | ecosystem: Environmental > Terrestrial > Soil >... | reverse complement strand
ATGAGCTCAGGCGGAAGATTATCGATACCCGTAGCGCGGGACAAGCTAGCCGGACTGGAGTGCGAGGACGATAGCTCGGTTGCAAGGGATTTTTCTTGCAGGGTGCTGCAATCTCTAAAGTTCCATGTCGAACCTTCGCAGCTTGAGGTAGCGGTTGTAGCAATGGGTAGCATGTTGACTGTTTCAGTTAATAAACCGGGACTTATATCAATCCCGGCTAGTCTTCGCCGTCATATTTCGACCCAATGAACATACCGATGTCGACAATGGTTTTGAGCGCAGTACCTGGCCCGCACCAGCAGGGCCAGATCAATCTTCAAACATCCGCAAAAACACCGCAAACCGCGGCAACCCGCGATCGGTCAGACCACGATAGCGATATGTCACCACACTACCCACCGGCGGCGGTTGGCGCCGCAATGCATCGCTGAGACCGCTGCCGATCTTGAAGCGCAGCCCATTCGGCATCTCCACCATGAGGGCACCAACCATACCGACATACTTGCCGGTCCCCGGCAAATGTGCGATCACTTCGGCCTCAGCGTCGTCATAGGGCTTGAACTTGAGGAAATCATTATTACGCTCGGCGCGATAGCAGGAACTGCCGCGATGCAGTATCAGACCTTCTGCACCCTGCCCGACAACTTGATCGAGCAACACTTGCAAGTCGGCATGACTGGCGATCTTGCGCTGAGCAACCGCCTGCACCCAGGGCACACCCATCTTGGCGACTAGCGCCTGTAACGCCGGCAACCGTTGATCAAAGGTGCCGCCGTGCCGTGGCAAATCAAAGACCATGAAGCGTATTTCACGCCATGCTGCTTCCTGCGGTATCTGCCTGCGTACCGCAGACAATGCCTGAGAAAAGCGCCCGCGCCCGGCCCACAACTCACCATCAATGGCCTGCGCCGGCCAACCGGCGGTGAACCAGGCCGGCGCCTGAATCACTTCACCGCCGCGCGTCAATAAACGCTGGCCATCCCAATAGCCGCGCACGCCATCATATTTTTCACTGACCCAGTAATCATCGAGGGCGAAGCCCGGTTGGTAGATGTTGGCCAGCATCACCGGCGCGGGAGTGACTGCGCGGGCGTCGTTCATGCTGCCGCCTAGCAGTTGGCAACATAGCGCCGCAGCAAAGCAAATGCGGCGCAATTGCGGCAGGTGGTTGAAGGAAGAGGATTGCGGGGTGTCGGTGTGCTGCATCAGGGCTCCAATTCGCCCTCCCTAAAAAATCAGCAGTGACAGTATGCTGATTTTTTAGCAGCAATACGGTCAGCTCTTGTCGGCTTTTCCTGCTTCTGGCTTGTCGGTCTTGTCGTTCTTCTCGCTTTTATCAGCGTGAAAACGCGTGACCAGCAACTGGTTGATCTTGTTGCCCTCGATATCGACCACTTCGAACTTGAATTCGGCAAACAGCACGAAGTCGGTTTTCTTGGGAATCTTGCGCAACATGTACATGATGAATCCTGCCAGAGTTTCATAACCCATAGGATTAGGATAATCATCAATATTGAGTGCATTCATCACTTCGGCCAGTGGTGTGAGGCCATCCATGAGCCAGGAGTGCTCATCCCGTTTGACGATTTGCTGTTCCTCGGCGGGCAGGCTCAGCAGATTGCCCATCAGGACGCTGGTGACGTCAGTGATGCTGATGATACCGACAACCAATGCGTATTCGTTGACCACCACCGCCAGGTCTTCATCGACCGCCTTCATGCGTTCCAGCACTTCCCATAAATTGAGGCTATTGGGAATCGACAGCGGCACATGAATCAAGCCCTTGTCACGCAGCGAAAACTGTTCGCCCTTGAGCAGGCGCTTGAGCACGTCCTTGCTGTCGATATAACCGAGCACGTCGTCGATATTGTTTTCACACACCAGAAAGCGCGAATGCGGGTGATCGATGATCTTCTGGCGCAGCATTTCTTCGGTATCTGTCACCAGAAAATAGACAATGCTTTCGCGCTGCGTCATCGCTGATGGCACGTAACGCGTTTCCAGCTCGAACACGTTTTCGATCAAGTGATGTTCCTGATGCAGCAAGGCCCCGGCCTGGGCGCCCGCGTCGACAATGGCATGGATTTCATTGGGCGTGATGACATCGTGACGCACTTGCGGCAAGCCGAACATGGTGAAAAACATTTTCGACAAGCCATTGAACATCCAGATCAGCGGTTTGAACACGCGCTCCAGAAACAGCATCGGACTGACCAGCAAAATGGCCGCACGTTCCGGTGCCAGCATTGCCAGCCGCTTGGGCATCAGGTCGGCAAACAGAATGAAGAAACCAGTCACCAGCAGGAAAGAAATCGCCAAGCTGACGTTTTCCATCCATGGCCCCTCATAAAACAAGGCCACCAGATCGCGCATATGCGGCGTCAACGCCGGTTCGCCGACCACGCCGCCGAGGATGGCGACGGCGTTCAGACCGATTTGCACCACGGTGAAAAAATTGCCCGGCTGCGCCTGCAATGCCAGCACGCGCAAGGCATTGTGATCACCATCCTTGGCCAGCATTTCGAGGCGGATCTTGCGTGAAGCCGCTAATGAAATTTCCGCGCACGATAAAAATGCGCTGATCACCACCAGCAAGAGGATGAATAGAAAGCTAGCAAAAAAACTCATTTTTATTATCTCTTGAAATTCTTGTGCACCCATTCTCGCCTGCCTGAGCCGAAAAGTACAATCGGCTCGCAACCGCCCTAGCGCAGCAATTCATAAGGGCCGCCGCGTTCCAGCGCGCGCAAATACGCCGGGCGCGCATGAATTGCTTCCAGATACTTGAGCAGGTTCGGATAATGTCCGTCAAGACCGCCACGCGAACGCAAGCCTTCAATTGGGAAGCTCATCTGTATATCGGCGGCCGTGAAGCTGTCGCCGGCAAACCAGGTGTTCTTGGTCAACTCGGCTTCCAAATAGGCCAAATGACGGGTCAATTGCGGGCCAATGAATTTTTGTTTAAAACCGCCGGCAATCAGCTTGGCCACAGGCCGAATCAAGGCTGGCACCGCCTTCGGCAAGCGCCCGAAAATCAATTGCAGCAATAACAAGGGCATGGCAGAACCTTCGGCATAATGCAGCCAATAGCGGTAACGCAGCCGCTCCGGCGTGCCGACAGCAGGTATGAACTGGCCATTGCCGTAGGTTTCGACCAGATATTCAATAATGGCACCCGATTCGGCAATGGTCGCTGCGCCGTCGGTGATGACCGGTGATTTACCCAGTGGATGGACTTCGCGCAAGGCTGGCGGCGCCAGCATGGTCTTCGGATCGCGCTGGTAAAACTTGATTTCATATTCCAGACCCAGCTCTTCGAGCAGCCAGAGCACACGTTGCGAGCGGGAGTTATTCAAATGGTGGACGGTGATCATGGTGCGCCTTTCTGTAGAATGCGTGTCTGCGCTACTCTAACAGCAAGTCCTACGCAAAACAAAACAGCATGCCACGCCAATCCCGTCCTAGCCCGTTACCGCTGTACAAAAAATTCGCCGACGAACTGGCGGCATCGATCAATGCCGGCGTGTTGCAGCCGGGCGAACGCGTGACATCGGTGCGTAGCGCCAGCCAGCAGCACAGTCTGAGCGTCACCACCGTGGTACGGGCCTATGAATTGCTGGAAAGCCGCGGCATCATCGAAAGCCATCCGCAGTCGGGTTATTTTGTACGCAAAGCGCAAGCACCGCTAGCGACGCCAAGCAGCAACAGCAACCTGCTATCACCCAGCCATCCGGCCAGTCAGCAGCCGCATGAAGTCGATGTCAGCCGCCTGGTGCTGGCCACGCTCAAGGCAATCCAGCAAGACGGCACGGTGCCGCTCGGCTCGCCCTACCCCAATCCGGCGCTGTTTCCGTCGCAGCGCATCGGCCAGTATGCCGCCAAGATCACGCGCAATAGTCATGGTTTCAGCGTCTTCAACGATTTGCCGCCGGGCCATCCGGAACTGCTGCGGCAAATTGCGCGGCGCTATCTGGAAACCGGTCTGAAAGTCGATCCCGACGATATCATCATCACGGTCGGTGCTACCGAAGCCATCAATTTATGCCTGCAAGCGGTGGCGCAGCCGGGTGACACGATTGCGGTGGAAACGCCAACCTTTTACGCCATCCTGCATGCGATTGAACGCATGGGCATGCGCGCGGTTGAAATCCCCACCGACCCGTTGACCGGCATCGATCTCGATGCCCTTGAAGCGCTATTGCAAACGCAGAAAATCGCCGCCTGCATGGTGATGCCCAACTTCCAGAACCCGCTCGGTTCGATGATGCCGGACGCCCACAAGCAACGGCTGGTAGCGCTGGCACATCACCACAACATGCCGCTCATCGAGGATGCGGTCTACAGTGAGCTGTTTTATGGCAACGCCCATCCCAGTTCGCTCAAGACCTATGATCGCGACGGTTTGGTGCTGCATTGTTCTTCGTTCTCGAAAAGCCTGACCTCGGCCTATCGGGTCGGCTGGGCGATTCCTGGTCGTTACCGTGCTCAGGTAGAAAAGCTCAAATTCCTCAATACGCTGGCCACGCCCACCATTCCACAACGCGCGATTGCCGAATATCTGACCCAAGGCGGCTATGAACGCCATCTGCGGCGCGTGCGACGCAGCTTGCAGCAGCAGCGCGACCTGATGCGGCATTTTGTGCTGCGTTTCTTTCCCGAAGGCACCCAGGTATCAGAACCGAATGGTGGTTATATTCTGTGGGTGGAATTGCCGCCAGCGGTGGAAGCGATGGAGTTGTACCGGCGTTGTCTGGTGCTTGGCATCACGATTGCGCCTGGCCGCATTTTTGCGGCCAGCAACCGCTACAGCCATTTCATCCGGCTCAACTATAGCTATGCCTGGACCATTGAAACGGAAAAAGCCCTGAAGACCATTGCCAAGATCGTCAACGATTTGCGCTAAAGCAATTCAGTCGCAACTCAGTCGCGCAGTTGCAGACCAGCAGCAGTCAGGATGGCGCTGCCGGTGCCGTCGTCATTAAGTACCACCGCGACAATCCCCGCCTCTTCCAGTGCGCTCAGATAGCGGCGCAAGGTACTCATGCGCAATTGCGTCCGTTTGGACAGCCGCGCCAGCGACAACGGTGCCTGACTGCGCTGGTGCTCCTCATACAAACTATCGAGGATACGCACCAGCTCCGGTGGCAAGGCTGCCTGCTCGTCCGCCATCAATGGACCCCGTTCATGCCGCCTTGGCATGCTGCACGACAGCCCGATGCAACAACACCGGAATCGACTTCGACGTCGGTGTCCGCGCCTTATCGGCAAAGCTCTCCAGCGGCACCAAGGGATTGGTTTCCGGATAGTAACTGCCGATGCAGCCACGTGGAATATCGTATTCCACCAGCAGGAAGCCATCCGCACGACGTTCGATGCCGTCGTCCCAAACGCTGACCAAATCAACCCACTCGCCCGTCTTCAGGCCCAGCAATTCCAGATCAAGCTTATGGATGAACACCACGCGGCGCTGGCCGAACACGCCGCGATAGCGGTCATCCATGCCATAGATGGTGGTGTTGTACTGATCGTGCGAACGCGTGGTCATCAGCGTCATCAACTTGTCGCCATGGATGCGGCGCGCGCGATGAATCGGCGTGTCTTGCGGAATCGGGTGGACGATGAAATTGGCCTTGCCGGTACCGGTCTTCCAGACCCGCTCGCGCGATGCCACGCCGAGATGGAAACCACCTGGATTGGTGATGCGCTGGTTGTAATCCTTGAAGGCGTCATACACCTTTTCGATGGCATCGCGGATGCGTGCGTAGTCGTCGGCATACCACAGCCAGTCAATCTTCTTGCCGTTGTCGCGGTGCTTCATGGTGGCTTCGGCCAGATGGGCAACGATCGCGGTTTCCGACATGCAATCGGGCGAAGCCGGCTTGTTGATGCCGTAAGACACGTGGACCATGCTCATCGAATCTTCCACCGTCACGCCTTGGGCGCCGCTGGCTTGCCGGTCGATTTCAGTACGTCCCAACGTTGGCAGAATCAGTGCATCCTTGCCATGCACCAGATGGCTGCGGTTCAGCTTGGTGGTGATATGCACGGTCAGATTGCAGGAGCGCATGGCATCAAAGGTACGCGGCGTATCAGGCGTGGCCATCGCGAAGTTGCCGCCGAGGCCGATGAATACCTTAGTGCGGCCTGCCAGCATGGCCATCACCGAACCGACGGTATCGTTGCCGTGATGGCGCGGCGCCTTGAATTCAAACACTTGCTCCAGACGATCAAGGAAGGCATCCGTTGGCTTTTCGTCGATGCCGACAGTACGGTCACCCTGTACGTTGGAATGGCCGCGCACCGGGCACAACCCTGCACCAGGGCGGCCAATATTGCCGCGCAGCATCATCAGATTGGACAGCAGTTGAATCGTGCCCACGGCATGCTTGTGCTGGGTCAGGCCCATGCCCCAGGTTGCAATGACGGCCTTGCCTTTGACATAAACTTGACTCAGCTTTTCGATGTCATCACGGGAGACGCCTGATTCAGAGATGATGTCATCCCAGTTTTCGGCGCGTGCATCGGCGGCGAATTCCTCAAAACCGGAGGTATGTTCGGCAATGAACTGCAGGTCCAGAACCCGTTCCGCACCACTGGCCAGGGCCGCATCATCGAGCTCGATAGTACGCTTGATGACACCTTTGATCAGCGCCAGATCGCCGCCCAGAGTCGGATGGATGAACATCGAACTGATCTGGGTGCTGCCCATGGTCAACATTTCCACCTTGCTCTGCGGATCGGCAAACCGTTCCAGACCGCGTTCCTTGAGCGGATTGATCGCCACAATGGTGGCGCCGCGCTTAGAGGCATGGCGCAATTCACCCATCATGCGCGGGTGATTGGTCGCCGGGTTTTGCCCGAACAGCAACAAGGTGTCGCACAGGTCAAAGTCATCCAGCAATACCGTGCCCTTGCCAACACCGACTGTCCCCGGCAAACCGACGCTGGTCGGTTCGTGGCACATGTTGGAACAGTCCGGGAAATTATTGGTGCCGTATTGACGCACGAACAACTGGAACAGGAAAGCGGCTTCATTGCTGGCGCGGCCGGAAACATAGAAGTCGGCCATGTTCGGATCAGGCAAGGCATTGAGATGCTTTGCCATCAACTCATAGGCCTGCGGCCAGGCAATCGGCACGTATTTGTCGCTGGCCGCGTCATACACCATCGGCTCAGTCAGACGGCCGTGGTTTTCCAGTTCGTAATCGGATTGCGTCATCAATTCGGTCACGGTATGGGCCGCGAAGAAATCACGCCGCACGCGATTGGCGGTGGCTTCCGCCGCCACTGCCTTGACGCCGTTTTCGCAGAATTCGAAGGTCGAGGTGTGCTCTCGATCAGGCCAGGCACAGCCGGGACAATCGAAGCCATCAGGCTGGTTTTGCGACAACAAGGTGCGCAAGCCTTTGCCGTCGGCGACATGCTCCTTGACCAGATTCAAGGCCACATATTTGAGTGCGCCCCAACCGCCTGCAGGCTGGTTGTAGGTCTCGATTTTTGGTTTGATTGTCTTTGCCATGGGTGCTCCACCAATACAATTTCAGATAGTGGGAAGTCTAGCGCGCGTAAGCCAGACCTGCAGGTACAGTGCGCAGGTGAAAATAGCAGTACAGCGCCGCTTGATGCTGTCATTTCCCTGACTGGCCATCACTCTTCCAGCGCCAAGGCCAGGGTTTCCTTGATTTCTTCCATTACCACATAGCTCTTGGACTGCGCCGCACCGGGCAATTGCAGCAATATATCGCCCAGCAGCTTGCGGTACTCCGCCATGCCGTGAATCCGGGCCTTGATCAGGTAATCAAAATCGCCCGATACCAGATGACATTCCTGCACCTCAGGAATGCGCAGCACTTCCCGGCGGAACTGTTCGAACATATTGCCCGACTTATGGTTCAGCGTGATTTCGACAAACACCAGCAAGGTCGCGCCCAAAGCTTCCGGATTAACCCGCGCGAAATAACCGGTAATCACGCCGTCGCGCTCCATGCGCTTGACGCGTTCGATACAGGGCGTGATCGACAATCCGACCTGCTCGCCCAGCTCCTTCATCGACATCCGGCCATCCTTTTGCAACAAGGTCAGGATACGGCGATCCAGCTTGTCTAGAGTACGTACTAAAAGTTGTTGCGTTCGCATTATTTTCTACTAGATATAGCATTAAATTCAGAAACAAATTTCAGTCATTTATCAATATCATAGTTTTATATTCTAATCATACATAGTATTTTTTTGGGGAAGCCTGCATGCGTGTCGTTATTCTGGGTAGCGGTGTCATTGGCGTCACCAGCGCTTATTATCTAGCCAAGGCCGGCCATCAAGTTACCGTGCTGGAGCGCCACGATGGTTCGGCGCTCGACACCAGCTTCGGCAATGCGGGTCAGATCTCTCCCGGCTATGCCTCGCCCTGGGCTGCGCCCGGCATTCCGCTCAAGGCGCTGAAATGGATGTTTGAAGAACATGCACCGCTGGCAATCCGCCCTGACGGCACGCTGCAACAGTTGCGCTGGATGTGGCAAATGCTGCGCCATTGCAATGCCGAGCGCTATGCCATCAACAAAGAACGCATGGTCCGTTTGGCCGAATACAGCCGCGATTGTCTGCGCCAATTACGCGCCGATACCGGGATCAGCTATGAAGACCGCCAACAAGGCACCTTGCAGTTGTTTCGCACGCAAGAGCAATTCGACGGTGCCGAAAAGGATATCGCCGTGCTGCGCCAGACCGGAGTGCCGTTTGAACTGCTCGACCGCAACCAACTGGCACAGGCCGAACCTGCACTGGCCAAGGCTGGCAACAAGCTGACCGGCGGTCTGCGCCTGCCCAACGATGAAACCGGTGACTGCCAATTGTTCACCACCCGTCTAGCTAAAATGGCGCAAGACCTCGGCGTACAGTTCCGCTATGGCGTTGATATCAAGGCGCTGGCCGTGGCTGCTGACGCCATTGATGGCGTGGTCTGCGGCAATGAACTGATCAAGGGCGATGCCTATGTGGTGGCACTGGGATCGTATTCGACCCAGTTGTTGCGCAACATCGTTGACATTCCGGTCTACCCGCTCAAAGGGTATTCCATCACGGTACCGGTCACCAATGCCAATGCAGCACCGGTATCGACCATTCTCGACGAAACCTACAAAATCGCGGTAACGCGTTTCGACAATCGCATTCGCGTCGGTGGCATGGCAGAAATCGTCGGTTTCAACAAAGACCTCAATCCAAAACGGCGCGCCACGCTGGAAATGGTGGTCAACGATTTATTCCCCGGCGCCGGCAACACCGCACAGGCCTCCTTCTGGACCGGGTTGCGGCCGATGACGCCGGACGGCACGCCTGTGGTCGGCCCGACCGCATTGCAGAACCTGTTTATCAATACCGGCCACGGCACGCTAGGTTGGACCATGTCCTGCGGTTCAGGACAATTGCTGTCGGATCTGATTTCGGGCCGCCGCCCAGCGATTGCGGCAGACGATTTGTCGGTGGCGCGCTACAGCAAGACTACGCCGTCACGCTTGGTTGCCACGGCATAGGCCGCCGTGGCGTCACACAGTTAGGCCTGCACCGCGACACTGACCTGCGCTACCAAAGCCACGTTCTGTTGCGTCACCAGATCCATCTGGACGATGGCAGTATTGACCTGTTCGATGCCGGTGGTCTGCTCCGATGAAGCCCCTGCGATGTTGTTCATGATCTCGCTGAAACGCTGCACTGACGACAGCGATGCCGTCTGCTCGTCGGTACGCTGCGACAGATCGAAGTTACCTCGTGCAATCTCACCCGATGCCACCGAAATCGTCTCTGTCGAATTCTTGATGCCATTGACGATCATAGTGAGCTGGGAACGCATCTGTTCAATCGACGCCATCAAGCTGCCGTGATCGCCCGGCCGCAAGGTAACAGCGGCAGTCAGATCACCACCACTAATGTCACGCGCAATCAACGTAACTACAAGTTACGCCTGCAATGCCACCATGATTTTTTTTGAGAAAAAATACAGGCAAACGCCTACAAAATTTGTTGTATTTTTTTGGTATTAATTCACACTTTTCTACATTCCCCACATTCATCTTGGTAGCTTTGAATCAAAGGTTCAAGCTAGCGCCACCCCGCCACAATGCATTTCAATTTTTTGTACGGCGTTTGCACTGCTATTAATCAGCAGCAACCCGAACGACGTAGGAAAAATCTGACAAGGAATGGGTTGCACCACTGATAGGCGTCTGCAAAAAATCAGCCCATCATGGACAGCAACATGACAAGAAGCGAACCCAAATCTCGCATTCCTCACAATCACATCACGGCAAAAAGCAAGCCAGTAGCCAAGTAATCGCCCGGTATTTCTGAGCACTATTTTCTGCCATGCCTTCGTCGCCCGAGGCTGCTTCGCTGACCTTTCGTAAGGACTTTCGCATGCATTCCCAATCGCACCGGCACAGTACTTCCGAGAGTGCCATATCGGCAATCCCGACAGCACGCAAAATCGCTCGCCACGAAGGCTTGCGCTACGTCAACGATGACACGCCCGGCATCCAGCGCCAGCGCCACAATAGCGAATTCGTCTATACCGGCGAGGATGGCCAGTTGATTGACGACAGCACCTTGCTTGCCCGCATCAAAACCATGGCAATTCCTCCTGCGTGGGAGGATGTTTGGATTTGTCCCTGGTCCAACGGTCACATCCAGGCCACCGGCCGCGATGCCCGCCAGCGCAAGCAATATCGCTATCATGCGCGCTGGCGCAGCGTGCGTGATGAAGTCAAATTTCAACGCATGATCAGTTTCGCCAGCGTGTTGCCACAAATTCGCATCAGCCTGGAACACGACCTCAAAAAACCCGGCTTGAGTAAGCAAAAAGTGCTGGCTGCCGTGGTCTATTTATTGCAGGCCACACTCATGCGGGTCGGCAATGACGCGTATGCGCGGCAGAACCATTCATTCGGCCTGACCACCTTGCGTAACCGCCATGTGGACATCGATGGCGCTGATATTAAATTCCATTTTCGTGGCAAGAGCGGCGTACAGCACAGTATCAAACTGCATGACCCCTATATGGTCCGCATCGTCAGAAAGCTGCTCGACCTGCCGGGCCAGGATCTGTTTCAGTACGTCGATGACGCCGGTCTGCAACATGCGATTGGCTCCAGCGATGTCAACAATTATCTGCACGAAATCACCGGTGACGATTACACCGCCAAGGATTTCCGCACCTGGGCCGGTACCGTACTGGCGGCGCTGGCGCTGGATGAATGCAAGCACTTCGATACCCAGGCGCAGGCCAAGAAAAATATCGTGCACGCCATCGAGCATGTCGCCACGAAACTGGGCAACACGCCGACCATCTGCCGTAAATGTTATGTGCACCCGGATGTCATCGCATCCTATCTGGATGGTGTCACCGCAGGTATGTTGAAAAACCAGGTGCGCGCCACGCTGGCGCACGACATCCGCACGCTCAGCGCGGAAGAAGCGACGGTGCTGGCGCTGTTGCAACAACGGCTACAGCACCAGCAAACCAAGGCAAGGAACAATACTTAAGCGACGACCGGCGCCGGCTTCAACTTAGGCAAGAAAGCCGCCAGCAAGCCGATCAAGGGCAAGAAGGCGCACACTTGATAGACGAAGAAGATGCCGTACACATCCGCCAGCTTACCCAGCATGGCCGCGCCGATGCCGCCCATGCCAAAGGCAAAGCCGAAGAACAGTCCGGAAACGGTACCGACCTTGCCCGGCATCAATTCCTGCGCAAACACCAGAATCGCTGAAAACGCCGACGCCAGAATCAAACCGATAATCACGGTCAGCACCGTGGTCCAGAACAAGTCGGCATGTGGCAGCAACAGCGTAAACGGTGCCACACCCAGAATCGATACCCAGATCACCAGCTTGCGGCCAACGCGATCGCCGATCGGCCCGCCTGCTACCGTACCGACTGCGACCGCCGCCAGGAACACAAACAGATGGATCTGCGCCTGCTGCACCGACAACTGGAATTTGCTGATCAGATAAAACGTGAAGTAACTCGACAAGCTGGCCATGTAAAAGTACTTGGAAAAGATCAGCACCAACAGAATGCCAACCGCCTTGATGACCTGATCGCGTGGCAAAGCGATGTAACTTGCTGCCTTACGCTTGGCCTTGCTTTTGCCGAGCGTCTGCTGACGCTGATACCAGTGACCGATCTGACGCAACACGAAGATCGCCAGCAGCGCTGCAATCGAAAACCAGGCAATGCTGTGCTGACCACCGGGAATGATGATCCATGCCGCCAGCAAAGGCCCCATGGCACTCCCGGCGTTGCCACCGACCTGAAACAGCGATTGCGCCAGACCATGGCGACCGCCAGAGGCCATGCGCGCGACCCGCGAAGCCTCCGGATGGAACACCGAGGAGCCGGTACCGACCAAGGCTGCCGCGATCAGCAGCACCACAAAATTGGGGGCAATCGACAGCAGCAACAGCCCGCACAGGGTCGAGCCCATGCCGATGGCCAGCGAATAGGGTTGCGGATGCTTGTCGGTATAGTGACCGATCAACGGTTGCAGCAGCGATGCCGTCACCTGAAAGGTCAAGGTGATCAAGCCGATCTGCACAAAGCTCAGATGAAAATTGCCCTTCAACAAGGGATAGATCGCCAACAACAACGACTGGATCATGTCATTGAGGAAATGCGAAAAACTGATCGCGCCGAGCACGCGAAAACCGGTTTTTTCTGCGGCCTGCTGATTTTCTGCGCCCACCTCCGCAGCTGCTGCTGGGGTGCTGTTGAGCGTTGTCTCCATGATTTTCGTTTTTAAGTTGGAAAAAATGGAATTTTAGACCTTCTGCCATGCTTTGTCTTTTCGGGTCCGAATTGGCTCCCCTTGCCGACGACGCCAACTCAGCCAGCGCAGCGAAACGTCAGATTGAAGCGGCAGCGGCCGGTCAAGGCGTGCTCGCCCTCGGCCACGGTATCAACACCATGAAAACGCAAACGTGCCGGCCCGCCCCACACCACCACATCACCGTTTTCCAGCAACAGGCGCAGCGACTTGTCACTGCGTTGCGCGCCGCCAAACAGGAATCTGGCCGGTAAGCCTAGCGATACTGAAACGATCGGCTGCGTCATATCGCGTTCGTTTTTATCCTGATGCAACGACATCTTGGCGCCGGGTACATAGCGATTGATCAGGCAGGCGTCCGGTACAAATCCAGCGAAACCTGCCGCCGCTGCGGCATGCTCGGCCAATGCACTGAAGACAGCTGGCAATCGCGGCCACGCTTGCCCTGTCAACGGATCGTCGCGCTGATAACGATAACCGCGACGGTCGCTGACCCAACCGAGCGCGCCGCAATTGCTGGTCGCCACCGACATGGTATAGCCGCCCGGCGTCTGCATCTGACGCAGTGGCGCTTGCGCCAGCACGGCCGCAATTGCCGTCATCAACGCGCCAGTCTGATCGTCGGCAAACGCCCGCAGCCAGACCGCACCGTCGGTAATCGGCTCGGCCGCAGGTTGACGCGCATGCTCGAAAGCGGCGAACAGGTCCGCGTTCATCGATACCGCCTCATGCCTCGCCTTCCCGGTCCAGCAAGGCTTGTTTGCGCGCCACGCCCCAACGGTAGCCGGACAGTGCGCCATCGGTGCGTACGACGCGGTGGCAGGGAATCAAGACGGCAATCGCATTTGCGCCGCAGGCATTGGCCACCGCACGCACCGCAGACGGTTGACCAATACGGCGCGCCAGTTCGGCGTAGCTCCAGCGCTGGCCGGCCGGAATGTCGCGCAAGGCTTGCCATACGCGTTGCTGAAACGCCGTGCCGTGCACGTCCAGTGGCAAATTGACGGCGCTGTCGGGCGCATCGATCACTGCCAATACACTAGCGACCAGTTGTTCGAACTGTGCATCGGCACCGATCAACTCGGCTTGCGGGAAACGGTCTTGCAATGCACGCACCAATAACCCGGGATCATCACCCAGGCTCACCGCGCACACGCCCTGCCCGGTGGCCGCCACCAACAATGCTCCCAGCCAGCACTGGGCCACCGCAAAGCGGATCGCCACACCACGACCACCGGCCCGATAGGCGCTGGGCGTCATGCCAAGCATGGCGGTGCTATTGGCATAAAACCGGCCGCTGGAATTGAAGCCAGCGTCATACATCGCCGCGGTAACACTGGCACCATCGGCCAGTTGCTGACGCACCCGCTGCGAGCGCAGCGCATCGGCATAGGCCTTGGGCGTCACGCCGGTGTGTTGTTTGAACAGCCGGTGAAAATGAAAGCGGCTCAGTCCGGCCTGCTGCGCGAGCTGATCCAATGAAGGTAAATGTTCGGCCTGTTCAATGACGCGACACGCGCTGGCAACAGCCTGGGCTTGGCGTTCCGCCAGCGCCGACTGGTCCGGCTTGCAACGCTTGCAAGGCCGGTAACCATCCTGCTGCGCCGCTGCCACGCTGGTATAAAAACGCACATTGTCACGCCGCGGCTGCCGCGACGGACAGGACGGACGGCACACCACGCCGGTGCTACGCACTGCATAAAAAAAGCTGCCGTCGGCGCGCTTGTCACGCTGCACGACGGCTTGCCAGCGTTGCTCTTCGGCGCTGTCGGAGGCGACATCAGCAATCGTCGGGGTGGAAATGGCAGCATTGGACATGAACATCATGATGACACCTTTTGAAACAGGTTTGGCAAGCAGGTCATCACACTGTAGGTCAGCCGACGCCGGTGCACACTCCGGCGCTTGCTTTTGAATCGACTTAGTGTCAGGAAGAAAACTTGATGCGTTGGCGGCTTTGCGACGGTTGCGTCACATGGTCCAACGGCAACACATGCGAATGCTTGATCTGCTTCATCGTGATGTTGGATTTAACATTGGTCACGCCGGGCAAGCGCAGCAAACGCGTCATCATGAATTCGGAAAATGCCGCCAGATCCGGGGCGACGATGCGCAAGATATAATCAGCCTCGCCCGTGATCGAAAAACACTCCATGATTTCCGGCATGTCTTGCACTTCTTTTTCGAACTGGACACCACGGGTTTCGCCCTGGCGGTCCAGCGTTACACTGGTGAATGCAGTCACCCCCAAGCCGACGACGCCAGGATCAAGCACCGCGGTATAGCGTTCGATGACACGCGCCTCTTCCAGCCTTTGCACGCGGCGGCTGATCTGCGAGGTCGACAGATGGACTTTCTGTCCCAGCGCGCTATTGGTAATGTGACCATCACGCTGCAGCTCGGTCAACAAGGCCAAATCAAAGCGATCTACGGTGATCGTGCTCATTTTTCTCTCTTTTCCAAAGCAAATTGAGTTATTTGTGCATATTATCCGCAAATTTTCGCAAATAACAATCACAAATTGCGAGATAGCTGCAATAAACTCAACCCCACTACCACCCAGCACGGCGTTTGCGCGAGGGGTAATGAAGCGCGCAGTGCTGTACCTATCGCCTTCACACAGGAGAGCATCATGGGCCAGGCCACACCTGCAGCAGCTTCCACCGATCTATTTGAGAACCCCATGGGTACCGATGGCTTCGAATTCGTCGAATTCGCCGCGCTTGATCCACTGCCGCTGGCCGCCGTACTGGAATCGATGGGCTTTGCCGCGGTCGCCCGCCACCGCTCCAAAAATGTCACGCTGTATCGCCAGGGCGGCATCAATTTCATCCTCAACGCCGAACCAGACAGCAACGCCACCGCGTTTGCCACCATTCATGGCGCGTCCGTCAACGCCATGGCATTTCGGGTGCGTGATGCGGCGCAAGTCTATCAGCGCGCGCTGCAACTGGGTGCGGAAGGCGTGCCGTCCAAGCTCGGGCCGATGGAACTCAACATTCCGGCCATCAAAGGCATCGGCGGCTCGCTGCTGTATCTGGTCGATCGCTATGGCGACCATGGCTCGATCTACGATGTCGATTTTGTCTTTTTTGCCAATGCCGAGCGCCATCCGACCGGGGTTGGCCTGACCTACATCGATCACCTGACGCACAACGTGGTGCGTGGCGCCATGGATAACTGGTCGTCATTCTATGAACGGCTGTTCAACTTCCGTGAAATCAAATACTTCGATATCGAAGGCAAGCTGACGGGCTTAAAATCTCGCGCCATGACCAGCCCTTGCGGCAAAATCCGTATTCCGATCAACGAGAGTGCCGACGATAAATCGCAGATCGAGGAATTCATCAAGCAATACAACGGCGAAGGCATTCAGCATATTGCGCTGGGCACCGATGATATCTATCAAACCGTGCGCACACTGTATCAACGCCAGGTACCGCTGCAGGACACCATCAACACCTATTACGATCTGGTCGAGCGGCGTGTGCCTGGGCATGGCGAAGACCTTGCCGCACTGCGCCAACTGAAAATTCTCATCGATGGTGCGCCGACCGCGGGGCAAGGTTTGTTGCTGCAGATTTTCACGCAGACGCTGATCGGCCCGGTGTTTTTTGAAATCATCCAGCGCAAAGGCAATGACGGCTTTGGCGAAGGTAATTTCAAGGCCTTGTTTGAGTCAATCGAACTGGATCAAATCCGCCGTGGCGTGATTTAAATAACAACAGATGGTGGCGCGCACGACAGCGTTGTAGCGTCACCGCACTGGGCAAGGATTTCCTCAAGAAAAAGTATTTGTGACCGTTAATGAAACCAAATACTAGAAATAATACCCAACGGTACTCTTGAGGAGACACCATGTCCGTCACAACCCAGGTTGAGAAATATGCCGTTGCTGCTTCCGCCGCGATGGTGGAAGAGATTTCCGAGCGTATTCGCCAGTTGACCCATCGTATTCGCGCCATGCGCCAGCAATTGTATGCCTTGCTGGCTAACGTGCCGGAACCGTCGTTGCGCGTGCTGCGTCAGCGCATCCAGGTGCATCAGCAAGAAATCCTGCGACTGGAGCAAGCCATTGCCCACAATCGCGGACGCCAGCAACTATCCGCAATACAGGCACTCGCCAGCATCTGAGCGACTGGCCAGCCAGTCACTGACTGGCAACAAGCGTCAGGCGTGCCCCAGATACGCCTTGCGCACGGCATCATTGGCCAACAGATTGGCACCGGTATCGGCCAACACAACATTACCGTTTTCCAGCACATAGCCACGATCTGCCACGCCCAACGCCTTGTTGGCGTTTTGCTCGACCAGGAATACGGTCACCCCTTCGCTGCGAATGGCCTGGATGATGTCAAAAATCTGCGCAATCACCAACGGCGCCAACCCCAAGGTCGGCTCATCGAGCAATAACAACCGCGGCTTGCTCATCAGCGCACGACCAATCGCCAGCATTTGCTGCTCACCGCCGGACATGGTGCCGGCACGTTGATGGGCGCGTTCTTGCAAGCGTGGAAACAAACCGAACACATGCTCGACGCCGGCCTCGATGGCCGCCGCCGAGGCAAAGAACGCCCCCATTTTGAGATTTTCCAGCACGGTCAGACTGGGGAACACGCGTCTTCCCTCGGGCGAAATTGCCAAGCCCAGCCGCATGATTTCATGCGTGGCACGCTGCGTGATGTCTTGCCCTTCAAATAGGATCTTGCCGGCCGACGCACGCGGCTTGCCGCACAGCGTCATCAACAAGGTGGTCTTGCCGGCACCATTGGCACCGATCAGCGTGACGATTTCGCCCTGCTTGATTTCCAGCGAGACACCATGGAGCGCTTCGATGGCGCCATAGTGCGTGTGCACCTGTTCAAATTGCAACATTATTCTTCTCCAAGGTAAGCCTTGATCACGCGTTCGTCATTGCGCACCAGTTCCGGTGTGCCAGTGACGATAGGCTTGCCATGTTCCATCACCAGGATGCGATCAGAAATACCCATGATCAGACTCATGTCATGTTCGATCAGCAGCACGGCGACCCCATGCTGGCGACGCAAGGTATCGATCAATTGCTGCAACTCCTGCTTTTCCTGCGGATTGAGCCCGGCAGCGGGTTCATCGAGCAACAGCAAACGCGGCTTGGTGATCATGCAGCGGGCGATTTCGACGCGCCGTTGCAGGCCATAGGACAAGGTGCCGGCTTCGCGATTGGCCAAGGCCGTCAGGCCGAGCTGGTCGAGCCAGTAGGCAGCCCGATCGAGCGCGTCTTTCTCGGCACGGCGGTAACCAGGTAGCTTGAACAAGCCGGAGATCAAATTATTGTTCAACTGATTGTGCTGCGCCACCAGCAGGTTTTCCACCACCGTCAGGGTCTTGAACAGGCGGATGTTCTGAAACGTGCGCACCAGCCCCTGTTGTGCCACAACGTGGCTGGCGCGGCGCGCAATCGAGACGCCCTGCAAGGCAATTTCGCCGCTGGTAGGCTGATAAAAGCCGCTGATGCAGTTAAACACCGTGGTCTTGCCGGCGCCATTGGGACCGATGATGGCAAACACTTCCTGCGGCATGACCGCCAGCGATATACCGTCGACCGCCAGCAAGCCGCCAAAGCGCATCGACAATGCATTCACTTCCAGCAGCGGCGACTGTTCAGCAGACATGGTTGATTTACTCGTCATTGCGGCAACTCCACATGCGGACGTGCTGCTGGCAGCAAGCCCTGTGGTCGCCACATCATCATCAATACCATCACCAATCCAAAAATCAACATGCGATATTCGGCAAAACTGCGCGCCAGTTCCGGCAGCAAGGTCAACAAAATCGCTGCCAGGATCACGCCCACCTGCGACCCCATTCCGCCCAGCACTACGATGGCCAGAATCAGTGCCGATTCAATGAAGGTAAACGACTCCGGATTGACCAGGCCTTGGCGCGCCGCAAAGAAACTGCCGGCCAGACCGGCGAAGGCCGCGCCCAGCGTAAAGGCCGATAACTTGATCTTGGTCGGATTGATGCCGAGCGAACGGCAAGCAATTTCATCATCGCGCAAGGCTTCCCAGGCACGTCCCATTGGCATACGAATTAGACGGCCCGTGACAAAATAGGTGAACAGCGCCAGCAACAAGGCCACAAAGTACAGGTAGATCACCATGTCGCTGCCTTGATAGGTCAAGCCAAGCAATTGATGGAAAGTGGTACCACCGTCAACGCTGGCGCTGCGCGCCATTTCGATACCGAACACAGTCGGTTTGGGGATACTGGAAATCCCATCAGGCCCCCCGGTCAGCGAGGTCAGGTTATTGAGCAACAAGCGGATGATTTCGCCAAAACCCAGCGTGACAATTGCCAGGTAATCGCCGCGCAAACGCAGCACCGGGAAACCCAGCACGAAACCGAACAAGGCCGACATGCCAGCGGCCAGCGGCAGACACTCCCAGAAGCCGAGGCCGAAGTACTGGTTCAGCAAGGCATAGGTATAGCCACCGACCGCATAGAAACCAACATAGCCCAGATCAAGCAATCCGGCAAAGCCGACCACGATATTCAGACCCAGGCCAAGGATGACGTAGATCAGCGCCAGCGTCGCAATATCGACATAGCCGCGCGAACCGAAGAATGGCCAGATCAGCACCAGCAATACCAGCAGCACACTGACCGAGCGTTGTTGCCGCGGCTGCAGTTTCGGCAATGCCGGCAATCGCAGCTTGACGCTATGACGCTGCAGCGTCGGCTTCAACAGTTGGAACACAAACACTGCCAGCACCGCAATAACCACCGGCATCCAATGCGTATTGAGCACGACGCGGTAACCGTCGAGTTGCAATTGCAGGCCGAGCAGCGGTGTAGTCAGAATAGCGGTCAGAATAGCCGCCGCCACGGCGTTTTTGAACGTCATCGACATCAGACTTTCTCCACATCCGGTTTGCCCAACAAGCCGGTCGGACGGAACAGCAAAATCAACACCAGCAAGGCGAACGACACCACATCCTTGTATTCGGCCGGCAAATAGCCAGCGGCAAAGGTTTCGGCCAGGCCCAGCAACACACCACCCAGCATCGCGCCGGGAATGCTGCCGATACCGCCCAGCACCGCTGCCGTAAAGGCCTTGATGCCGGCGATGAAACCGATGTAGGGATTGAGCTTGCCAATGGTCAGTGCAATCAACACGCCGCCCACCGCAGCCAGCATCGCTCCCAGCACAAACGTAAATGAAATCACGCGGTTGGTATCGATGCCGAGCAGATTGGCCATGCCCATGTCTTCAGCGCAGGCACGACAGGCGCGCCCCATGCGCGAACGCGCAATGAACAGGGTCAGCCCGACCATCAGCAGCAAGGTGACGCCAACGATAATCACGCGCGAATAGGGAATCGTGACAGTGAAATCACTGCCCATCTGGAACTCAAGCGCGCCGGAAATCAGCACTGGCACCGACATGTCGCGCGCACCCTGGCCGATCTGCACATAGTTCTGTAGAAAAATCGACATGCCGATCGCCGAAATCAGTGGCACCAGCCTTGGCCCGCCGCGCAGCGGTCGATATGCCACGCGTTCGACCGTCCAGCCATACAGCCCGGTCACCAGCACCGACACGATCAGCGCCGCGCCCAGCAATACCGGTAACGGATAGCCTGACTGCACACCAACCGCAGTCAAGGTAATGAGCCCAATGTAAGAACCGATCATGTAAATCTCGCCATGGGCGAAATTGATCATGCCAATGATGCCGTAGACCATGGTGTAGCCGATGGCGATCAAGGCATAGATCGCCCCCAGGCTAAGCCCGTTGACGAGTTGCTGGGTCAGTTGAGGGAGCAATTCATTCATAGCAAATATCAATGTGCAGATGCCCCACCCTGGCTGCAATGGGGCAACTGCATGATGAGCGTCAATCAGATGACGGAGGCCGCCGCGAACAAATTACTTGGCTTCGGTTTTGGTCGCGTCTTTGTGCCAGGTGAAGACGACAAACTTGAACGACTTCAGATCGCCCTTCTTGTCGAATTCCACCGTGCCGATTGGCGTCTTGAATGCATTAGCATGCATATAGGCTGCCACTTTGGTTGGATCGGTCGACTTGCTGCCAGCGATGGCATCGGCCAGCACCTTCACAGCCGAATAAGCCGGCATCTGGAATGGACCGTTAGGATCGCGCTTCTGGCTGGCAAATGCTTTGACCAATGCGGCATTGGCAGGGTCGGCAGCGAAGTCAGCCGGCAAGGTCACCAACATGCCTTCGGAAGCAGGTCCGGCGATGGCCGTGATGTCCTTGTTGCCAACGCCTTCGGGCCCCATGAACATCGCCTTGACGCCTTGTTCACGCGCCTGGCGCAAAATCAAGCCCATTTCAGGATGGTAGCCACCGAAGTAGACAAAATCCACACCTTGCGATTTCAGCTTGGTGATCACCGCCGAATAATCGCTGTCGCCAGCATTGATGCCCTCAAACAGCACCACAGGAATCTTGGCCGCTTCCAGCGCATTCTTGACCGAGGTGGCCACGCCTTGACCGTAGGATTGCTTGTCGTGCAACACAGCGACCTTCTTTGGCTTGATCTTCTCGATCACATATTTGGCTGCCGCAGGGCCTTGCTGATCATCGCGACCAATGGTGCGGAAGATGAAATTGTGCGGCTTGGCTTGCGTCAACTGCGGTGCTGTCGACGATGGCGTGATCATCACCACACCTTCGTTTTCATAAATATCAGAAGCCGGAATCGTTGAGCCGGAACAGACATGGCCGATCACGAATTTGATGCCTTGACTGACGACCTTGTTGGCCACAGCAACTGCTTGTTTTGGCTCACAGGCGTCATCCATGATGACGGCTTCCAGTTTGTTGCCACCTGCACCGCCGGCTGCATTGATTTGCTCAATCGCGGTCAGCGCACCCGCCCTGACCATATCACCGTATTGCGCCACGGCACCCGTGGTCGGGCCAGCGATAGCGACCTTCACGGTTTCAGCCTGAGCAACACTCACAAACGAGGCAGTAGCAAGCGCTACAACCAGGGAGATTTTTGTCGAACGGATCAAGGATTTCATGGCAGTGCCTCCAATAATTATGTCCAAAAGTTTCCAGAATTCGGTGTCGTTTTCACCACTCAAATTCATGGGACAGAAGTGTAACATTTTCGACATAAATGACATCTTTTTTATCTATTGGCACAAGTTGTCGAATTTTATCTAGCAATAACCTAGATTAATGCATATTTCATGCATAGAAAAAAGTCAAAAATGTACCAAAAAACAATAAAAAAGCCGTTTTCCAAACAACTGGAAAACAGCTTGCCACAACCTACCGCGTCAACACCTCTTCATCGCTTATTCAAAACTGCTCCCAATCTCCTTCACCCTGACTATTTTTGGCTTGCATCAGTTTCGGTGCCGGCTTAACTAACTTCGCGTTCGCCAGCTGGCGCGCAGTTCCAATGGCACCAGTTCGGACACCGACATCGATGACACGGCGTGGCGCTTTTGCTGCTGCGATTTTCTGCAATTGATGTTGATCGATCTTGAAAACGCTGACCACCTGCGACAGATTGGCAGCTTGATCCTGCAACGATTGCGCAGCGGCTGCGGCTTCCTCAACCAAGGCAGCATTTTGCTGGGTGACTTCATCCATTTGCGTGATGGCCAGGTTGACTTGCTCGATGCCACTGCTTTGTTCCTGACTGGCGGCGGTGATTTCTCCCACGATGTCCGTGACACGGCGCACGCTGGCGACCACTTCAGCCATGGTCTGTCCGGCCTGCGCCACCAGTTGGCTGCCGGAGTCAACCTTACTCACTGAGTCATCAATCAGGTTCTTGATTTCTTTGGCAGCCGAGGCCGAGCGTTGTGCGAGGTTGCGCACTTCCGAGGCCACCACGGCAAAGCCACGGCCCTGCTCACCGGCGCGAGCGGCCTCGACGGCTGCATTCAACGCCAGAATATTGGTCTGGAAGGCGATTCCGTCGATGACGCTGATGATATCGACGATCTTCTTCGACGCCTCGTTGATCGCTCCCATGGTGCCGACTACCTGCTCAACCACACCGCCACCACGCATCGCCACCTCCGACGCCGAAACTGCCAACTGGTTGGCCTGGCGAGCATTATCGGCATTTTGCTTGACGGTTGCCGTCAGTTCCTCCATCGCAGAGGCAGTTTCTTCCAGCGAACTGGCTTGCTCCTCGGTGCGGCTCGACAGGTCCAGATTACCGCTGGCAATCTGCGTCGATGCCGCAGCGATGGTGTCGGTGCCACTGCGTACCTGCGCCACAATGCCCAGCAAACTACCATTCATTGCCTGCAAGGCACCCATGAGCTTGCCGGTTTCATCATTCGATTGCACGGAGATGTCGCCTGTCAAATCGCCATCAGCGACGCGCTGCGCTACCTCGACTGCCTTGTTGAGCGGTCTGGCGACAATTGCCGCGACCCAAAATGCCAACAACAAACCCAAGGCCACACTGCTGAGCAAAATTCCAATGATCCAGATACGCGATGATACGTAGGTACCCTGCGCCATTTGATCGGCGCGATCACTGCCCAACTGATTGATTTCGGCCAGACGATCGAGTTGCTGCGTCATGGCCGCGTACAACTTGGTCGAGTCGCCTCGGATCATATGCCTGGCCTCATCGTCGAGGCGGCCGCGCGAGAGTTTGAGGATCTTGAGATTTTCTGCCAGATAGGCGGCGAAATTCTTTTTGAATTCCGGATAGATGGTTCTTTCTTCCGACTCAGTAATCAGGCGCGCATAGGTGTCATCCATCTTCTTGAATTGTTGCAATTGGGTCTCGATCGATTTTTCATAGCGACTAAAATCCTGCTCATTGTCAGACAGAATATGTTGCAACTCGGCCACCCGGATGCGCGCCAGCGCCGTCTTCATTTGTAGCGCCGTACGCATGGCTGGCAACCAGATGCTGCTGATATCGGTGGAAGCCTGGTTGACGCGCCCCAACTGGCTAATCGAAAATACACCGAGCGTGGTCGTCAACAGCAATAGGATGATGAACGACAATACGAGTTTATTGGCAATTCTGAGGTTATAGAACCATGTCATGATGAGCTCACTTCAGTCAGGGAAAGAAAAGGATAGGTTTGATCTGCCAGCACAAAACGAAGTCGAACGCCTACCTGCGCATGACAGCGGCAGTGGTGCCGGAAAACGACGCACGTCGAAAAATAAAAGACCAGCAACAGCGGCGGCATGACAGCCTTCGCTGCATCACAATCAAGCACTGCATCGCCCGCCGCCAGCGTGGCGGACCGGTATCGTTATTATTCATGGCGGCTTCCTGTTCATTTGCTGCCTCCCCCCCGGGACGCAAGCAGGAATTGCTCAAAAGACCAAACTACCCGATTGCCAACGTGCCACGCATCATGACTGGCAGCATATCTATTGCCATCACACAATCAATGCAGCAGCCCTGCGCAAATGGTGACGACGAACAGCCTTTCGCTGTCCGCGAACCACGGTGCAATCCTCGTGCAACATGACTCGATTACGACAACATACCTAGATTACTTTAGCGTTTCACGCCTTCATTGTTTACTTTTACTTACACCGTAACGACATGCCTTTCCAATCCATCAAGACCAATTCCAGAGCCTTGCTGAGCGTCATCTTCCTGGTGCTACTAAGCCTGCTGCCGCGGGTTGCAACCCAGGCTGCCGAGCTGCGCCAATACCGTTACAAGCAGGTCAGCATCAGCACTTGCCAGATTGATCCGCAACGCGATCAATTGCGCATGTACTGGAAAGATCCGGCCGGTCAGTTGTTTGGCACCTTCGCCAAGCTGCGAACCTGGCTGCGCCAACAGGCAAGCGATTTGCAATGCGCCACCAATGCAGGCATTTACGACAAGCAACTTCGTCCGCTCGGGTTGTACATTGAAGACGGCGTGATGTTGCGCAAGCTCAACACGCGCCGCAATGCCTATGGCAATTTTTATCTGCAACCCAATGGCGTATTCATCATCAACGACCGACAAGCGCGCATCGTCGATACCGCCAGCGTCGATGCTGCTCCTGAGCACTGGCTCGCCAATGCCCGCTATGCCACGCAGTCTGGACCGCTGCTATTGCAGCAGCGCGAGATCAACCCCCTGTTTGATCCCGACTCACTCAACAGTCTGGTGCGCAATGCCGTCTGCATCGACGAAGCACAGCAAGTGGTGCTGGCAATGGCGCGTAATCCGATCACCTTCTATGACTTTGCGGTATTTTTGCGCGATCAGTTGCATTGTGTCGACGCGCTCTATCTGGATGGCAGCATTTCGCGCATTTATCCGTCACTGGAAGCCAATTTCGGCCCCGCCTTCGGCGCCATGATTACAGTAATCAAGCCAGCGCCGTGAGTAGCAGCGGCGACCAAGCGACACATGCAAAGCGCACATAAGCACATGCGAAATGCTTCGTTCGCGCGCGACCGGAAATAAGTAACGATCCAGGCTGCAATTGCAAAAACAAATCCACAAATCTCGGGAGAACTCATGCGTCGCCGCTCAACATCGTTTTTATTTTCTGCATTCCTCGCGGCCTCAGTCGCATCGCTTAGCCTGACCGCCGGCAGCGCGTTGGCACAAGAAAAAACCAAGATCAAGGTCGGCGTCTCAGCCGGCAATGCGGAACAGATTTTTGAAGTGGTCAAGAAAGTGGCCGCACGCGAAGGCCTTGACGTGCAGATCGTTACCTTCAGCGATTACCTGCAACCGAACGAAGCGCTCAGCGTCGGCGACCTCGATGCCAATGCATTCCAGCATCAACCGTTTCTGGATAGCCAGATCAAGGCACGCGGCTACAAGATCGTTCCGGTAGGATTGACCATCACGGCGCCGCTGGGCATCTATTCAAAGAAATACAAGAGCGTCGATCAATTGCCGACGGGCGCCAAGATCGGCATACAGAATGATCCATCCAATGGCAACCGCGCCTTGCTGTTACTGCAAAAAGCCGGCTTAATCAAACTCAAGCCCGGTGTTGGCGAGAACGGCATCAACGCCACCCCGCTCGACGTCATCGACAATCCCCGCAAGCTCAAGCTGGTGGAATTGGATGCCGCGCAATTGCCACGCTCGCTTGACGATCTGGCGGCTGCTTCGATCAACAATGACTATGCGGCACAAGCCGGCCTATCATTGCAGCGCGACACCATTGCGGTGGAAGATGTCAAGGGCCGCTATGCCAATTTGATCGCCACCCGGGTCGAAGACAAGGACCGGCCTTGGGTCAAGAAACTCGTCCATGCTTATCACTCGGATGAAGTACGCAACTACATCAATAGCGAATTCAAAGGCTCGCTGGTTCCCGCGTTCTAAATCTGGACAAGGCATACGCCGCCATACCAAACGCGAGCCAAAAATCGAACGCGCATAAAAAAGACCCGCAGACATTACTTTGCGGGTCAAAATCCCTTTCAAGAGGGAGGTTGAAGGAACAGTTCAACCACTTTTAGGAGTCGCTCTGGCGAACAAAGTTCGCGATTCTTCAAAATACCTCCAATCAATGCGTTAGATCCGCTTCGATCCTCTTCGTTACTTTCTCCATGTTTTTCCCAGGGCCAAAATTTGACCCCGCCGACATTCACATCAACGATGCAGCATCAGGGCTTCTTATCCGCAGCACCACCATTGGTAGTGGCATCGGCAGGCGGTGTGGCGGTGCTATCTGCTGCTGGTGCTGCCGGTGCTGGCGGCGGTGCTATCACCGGCGGTGTCGGTGTGGCTGGGGCCATCGGTGCAGCGCTTGATGCGTCGCTAGCTGTCGGCGCAGCCGGCGCCTCATTGTGCTTGTTACAACCAGCCAGAACGGCAGTCAACATGACCGAAGCTAACAGTGCATGGCGTACTAACATAGTGCCTCCAAGAGTTGTTGAACACGATTTGGTAAATCCACAAATTTAGATATCTTATTAGTTAATCGTTCCCATCAATCCTCGTACAATGTGTAGGAAAATTACGCATCTTCGTGTAAGTATCGAGCACGTCGGCACCAACTTTCATCCGCCCTTCCCCGGAATATCTCCATGCCGTCACTGCTGCGCTCTTGTTCGTTACGTCTTCTCGCACTATTGATCACTGGTGGCTGGAGTGCACTGTGCAGCGCCACGCAAACGCCGTTAAGTCAGGCGCAATGTCAGGCCATGCTGCAGACAAACACGATAAGCGCCAGCAATCCGGTCCCATGTGAGCGACTAACACAGGTCGGGTTTTCGTATATCGACTTCGCAGGTCAGTCACACCATGATGGCAAGGTGGTCGTGCTCGATGCGGTCGCGCCGCAGGTGCAAGCCATCTTTGACACGTTGCTGGCGCATGGTTTTCCTTTACAACAGGCTCAGCCGTTGGAAAATTTTCAAGGCGATGATGAAGCATCCATGCAGGCCAACAACAGCTCGGCCTTCAATGGTCGCCCGATCACTGGCGGCACTGACTGGTCCAAGCATGCTTATGGCGTGGCGATCGACATCAATCCACTGCAGAATCCCTATTTAAGTCGCGTCGCTGGACAGCCGCTGCGCTTGTTGCCGCCGACAGCGGCGGCCTATCTCAAGCGCCTGCCGGTGCAGCGCGGCATGGCAGAACAAGTGCGCACGGTGTTTTTTCAACATGGATTTTTGATCTGGGGCGGCAACTGGCATCAACCTGTCGATTACCAGCATTTTGAAATTGGCAGCCGCAAGCTGATCGCGCAATTGCTGGCACTGTCACCAGCGGCGGCACGCCAGGCATTTGATGACTATGTTCAACACTATGCCGCCTGCATTGCCAGCAACAGCCGCCGCGCCGAGCCCACCCGCAGCGACACCTGCGCCAAGCTCAGTAAGCGCTGAATATGTAGGCGTCAATCCACCGCGCGCAAACCTGCCAATGCCGTTACCCGCACTGCGCTATTGAAATCCACGGCCAGCAATGTCTGGCTGCGTTGCTGCAACCAGGCGTACGCATTGCCCTGCACCAGCAGTGGCCGCACCTGCGCCAGCGCATCAAGCAATTGCGGTGTCAGTTGATCGAGCTTGGGACGGATATCACGTGCCAGCTCGGGCGGATGGACAAAACGCGCATGCTGTTGTTGGCGCCATTGCGCATGTAAATCGCGTTGAATAATTTTACCGGCATCAAACTGTGCCTGAAAAAAACGCCGTATCGCTAATTTGTCCGCCGCATTCGCGCCCGTCAACGCTGCACTTAAGTCATCCAGAATCTGGCGCTCGCGCACTGGATCATCAATCGGCGCGCCTGAATTCCACTTGGCTTGCGCCACATCGACCGCCACTGCCAGGCGTTGGTCCATCAAGACCAGCAAGCGCTCGATGGACTGCTGCTGCGCCTGCGGCAAGCCTGATGCCGTTGTCTGGCAGGCACTCAACAGCAGAGCTGCCGCCAACAGCAGCCAGGCGGCCTTCCAACCTCTATAGAACAAGTACATGCTGCACATCCTCCACATTCGCCCTGACGCCTCAGCTAGGGCAATCATCATCAATCGCGCAGGCAATGACTTGCGCCGCGGAAAGTATTCGCAACAATAGCGAAAACCTGACATCAAAGCGAGCACTGATATCTCGGTGGTCATCGATATTCTACAGTTTGATAAAATTACAAACACATCGCGCATTAATTGTAAATATTTGTAAATATTTCATGCCTATCGACGAATTATGTCGACCACCCCCCTATACTTCCTGAGCTAGAACCACGTACTGATTCCGTTTACGAAAGGGTGACCACCATGGCGATCAACACCGTCTCATCGACTAAAGCTGCCGACCTGCATGCGCAACAACAAGCCAGCGCAAAGCCAAAGGCAAAGTCGAATGATTTTTCCACCGCACTGGCCAGCGCTGCTGCTTCCGCACCGACTCCGGCGCCAACTGCATCTGCCAAGCAAGTCAATAACGCAAATCCAATACAAAGCGGTGACGGCACCAAAGCAAACGCTTGATCTTGTCATTATCTGTCGCCTGCGGCGCTGGTCGCATCAGGCGATTCGGCACACCATGCCGGGTTCGATGAAGCCACGTGATGCGTGGCTTTTTTTATGGCTGCTCAGCTTCAATTCTGATGCACGCCTATCCTCACTTCTGACGCCACGATGGTCAGGCTGTTGATTTGCGCCGCAGAGTGAACGCTCTCGCCGCGCGGCCAACTCCAGCAAAACCGGCAACATGGCACGTGCATGGCCGCGATTGAGCACATCCTTCAATAGCGTGGGAGCACGAAGTCCTCATCGATCTTACGAGCTTGCGCTGCGGCACTCGGCTTCAAGAGCACTTGGATTGGCGCGCTGCCGAAGAAGCGTTGCAAGAGACGCGCGACGGATATCCCAAACCGCGTCTTCACGTGCATGAATCGAATCAGTCGAGGGCTCAACTCTTGCTGTGAACGCTCGGCGTACGGACGAAGGATGCTTTCATATGCCTGGAAGGCTTCGGTGTGAGTCGCGCACTTCTTGATCTCCCCCGCCAGGACGTAGGCTCCCACGAGCGCCAAGGCCGTGCCCTTGCCGGTGAACGGCGTCGGGCAATGCGCCGCATCGCCCAGCAAAACCAGTCTGCCTTTCGACCA